>Ga0153922_1000170_pt1 | contig 26805 bp, 21 predicted proteins | sample TSNJ006MetaG_FD_104723 | JGI IMG/M metagenome (GOLD analysis project Ga0153922, IMG submission 104723) | Attine ant fungus gardens microbial communities from New Jersey, USA - TSNJ006 MetaG | ecosystem: Host-associated > Fungi > Mycelium > Unclassified | place: USA: New Jersey, Brendon T. Byrne... | reverse complement strand
GCATATTTGGTCTTAAAATCATTCTTTGCCAACGTTAAAATCAACTTTCGGTTCTGATACAGTTCCAGCGGCAGCGAAAAGATTTTTTTTAACATAGTATTCCACCTGCCTATTTCGTTAATTCCTTAAAAGATCCCCAGTTCTGATCTTTCTCGGAGATAATTAATTCCATTCCAGCCGGTATCGGCCATTCAATTCCGATATCCGAATCATTCCACAGCAGCCCACCCTCATCATTACTATGATAAAAGTCACCACATTTGTAAGAAAACTCAGCACTTTCAGATAATACCAGGAAACCATGGGCAAAATTCTTCGGAATAAAAAACTGCTTTTTATTCTCTGCTGACAGAACAATGCCAAACCACTTTCCGTAAGTTTTTGAGCCTGGCCTTAAGTCCACTGCCACATCAAATACTTCCCCGCTTACCACCCGCACCAGCTTATCCTGGGGGTAATTAATCTGAAAATGAAGTCCCCGCAGTACACCTTTCTTAGAGCTTGATTGATTATCCTGGACAAATTCCACATCAATTCCGGCTTCCTTAAAATCATTGGCATTGTAAGTCTCCATAAAGTATCCCCGGTCATCCCCAAAAACAGTTGGGGTAATTACCTTCAATCCTTCTATCTCACAGGTCTCTACTGTTATCTTTCCCATATTGCCCAATCCTCCTACAGCCCTTCGGCTACATCAATTAAATATTGCCCATACTCCGTCTTCAAAAGCGGCTGCGCCAACTCAATCAGACGCTCTTTGGTAATAAACCCTCTTTTATAAGCAATCTCCTCAATACAGGAAATGTACAATCCCTGTCTCTTCTGAAATGCCGCCACAAAATCAGCTGCTTCCAATAAAGAATCATGACTGCCTGTATCCAGCCATGCAAATCCTCTTCCTAACGTTTCTACCTTTAGTGTTCCTCGATTCAGATACTCATTATTCACACTGGTGATCTCAATTTCACCGCGGTCAGATGGTTTTACATTTTTCGCAATCTCCACCACATCATTATCATAGAAATAAAGCCCCGGAACCGCATAATTGGACTTTGGATGATCCGGCTTTTCCTCAATCGACAGAGCCTTGCCTTCCTTATCAAATTCCACTACCCCGTATTCTCTTGGATCCCTTACATAATATCCAAAAATAGTAGCTCCCGTTTCTCTGGCTGCAGTGGACAGCAACACTTTAGAAAAACTCTGCCCATAGAAAATATTATCCCCCAGCACCAATGCCACATTATCATCACCAATGAATTCCTCACCGATAATAAAAGCATCTGCCAACCCTCTCGGATATTCCTGCACCGAATATGACATCTCAAGCCCCAGCTGCTCACCAGTACCCAGCAAGTCTTCAAACACAGGCAAATCCCTTGGTGTTGAAATAATTAAAACCTCCCGAATCCCCGCCAACATCAATGTCGATAACGGATAATAAATCATCGGCTTATCATACACCGGCATAATCTGCTTAGAAATAGCTTTCGTCAACGGATACAATCTAGTCCCTGCACCCCCCGCTAAAATAATCCCTTTCATATCATTCTCCTCCTATAATTTATTCTCATCCACCAAACCTCCCCCCCACCACAAAACAAACACAAAAACCAGCAGCACCTTCCAGATACTGCTGTTCCCTCATTCCTACTGATACATTTCATCATAATATTTCTGATACTCTCCACTAGTCACATGCTTCATCCAATCTTCATTCTCGAAAAACCACTGTATCGTCAGGCGAATCCCTTCTTCAAACATCGTCTCCGAACACCACCCGATCTCCTCTTTAATCTTATCCGGAGCAATTGCATATCGTCTGTCATGCCCCTTTCGATCCTCCACATATGTGATCAACTCTTCATTAATATGCGCCTTTCTCGAATCATTATCCGGCAGCATATCCCTTAGCGTCTCCAGAATAATGTGAATAATCCGGATATTCTGCTTCTCATTATGACCACCAATATTATATGTTTCAAACAGCCTGCCCTGTTCCTGGACCATATCAATTCCTTTCGCATGGTCCCTCACATACAGCCAGTCGCGAACATTCTTTCCATCACCATAAACCGGCAGCTTCTTACCCTGAAGAGCATTGTTGATGATCAGCGGGATCAGTTTTTCCGGAAACTGATACGGTCCGTAATTATTGCTGCAATTGGTAATATTCGCCGGAAACTGATAAGTATCCATATAAGACTTTACCAGCATATCCGACGATGCCTTACTTGCCGAATACGGACTATGAGGATCGTACGGCGTAGTCTCATAGAAATACTCACCTTCCGCTTCTAAAGAACCATAAACCTCATCAGTTGAAACATGAAGGAATTTCTTCCCCTCTTTGAAACTGCCATCCGGTAATTCCCATGCCGCCTTCGCCGCATTCAGCATTACAAGTGTCCCCAGAACATTAGTCTGTACAAACACTTCCGGATTACGAATACTTCTATCTACATGACTCTCAGCTGCAAAATGCACCACCCGGTCAATATCATTCTCATCGAAAACCTTCTGGATCGCTTCACTGTCACAGATATCCGCCTTCACAAACACGTAGTTCTCTTTATCTTCCACGCTTTTCAGATTCTCCAGATTACCTGCATAAGTCAGTTTGTCCACATTAATAATCCTAATATCATCTCCATATTTCTCAAACATATAATGAATATAATTAGAACCGATAAAACCAGCTCCTCCTGTTACAAGATACGTTTTCATGGTTTACCCTCCATCTTTTTCCACTTTAGTCGCGATAATATTATACCATCTAATGTTTCAAGTGTCAAAAGCCTTCCGCCACGATTTCTACAACTAATCTCACCGTGTGAACTGTAACTTTCAAACTTCTCCGTTATCCCTCCAACAGCTTAGACAACGGCGTGATCAATACATTAACCCACGTCAGTACCTGCAGCCAGCCCAGCGTAAAAGCCAACCCCCGATCGATCGATCGCTTCAGCACCAACGTATGATTCTTCAAACACAAAACCAACGGCAGCAGCAGCGGTATAAAATATCGCCCTTGAATTCCCTGGATAGACTTACTGCTAAGCAATGTCCAGGACAACAACATAGCCGCAGCAATAATCCCCCCACTAATGACAATCCCAGTCAGAACACCGATTTTCGCCTTCCCCCCCACTACTATATCGTTCTCTCCTCCTGATACATGTATAGCACTAAGCAGAAAAACAAGTAAAAATCCTATCACTACCACCATCTGAACCGGATAATTAAACCAACCCAAGTCCTTACCGATCAGAGAACTAAAGATAAAGTCCCCCTCCTTATAAACAGTATTCAGCAAAAGCAAAATGAACTCCTTCGGATTCTGGAATACCCAACTAATAGTATAACCCGCTTCCGCTACATCCGCAATCATCTGTCGGTCAACACCAATCGAAGATGACACCTGTCCCATACTGACCAACACACACACCAGCACCGTACCAAGGAGCGTTCCTCCTACAAACAACAACCAGTTTTTCTTCGTCGCAAACTTCTTCTGCGGAATCAGCCACACCAAAGCACAAAGCGGAATATAAGCCCCCGCCTTACTGCATCCCAACAAAATACTAAGCACGGCAATAACAATAAGATCCTTCGCCCCCTTCGCCTGCCCATAAGCATAATCCAGGATAGCTGCTACCAACATAAGCGCCAGACCAATAATAACTATATCATAAGAATAAGAACCTATTAACTGCGCCGTCATCGGTAACATAATGATCGCAAACACACTCATTTTATAAAATGGCATCTTTTTCATCGCCCAATACACCATCCCGACAAGTGCCAGCAGATTAACAATTCGCCCCAGATAAAACACCGTCAAAGCATTCAGATTAAACAAACGCCCGATAGTAATACCAACAGCACCAGGAAAATACAAAAAACCAGGCGCCTGAACCGGACTTTCATTAATCTCCCGCATCTCGGTACTGCTCGCACTTCGCCCAAACTCATTTAACATTCGCTGATATTCACAAGGATCCGGAGCCGCTCTTGCCATCCGTCTATAAAAACTGACATCCTCATCCCTCATTACCATCGGAGCATTCAATCCATTGTCTTCACCTAAAACCACATTGGAATAGGCATAAGCACTGCGATAATGCGCCGACTCATCCGGTATGATTCCAGGCTTCATCAGAATCACATAGACTATCCCGGTAAATAACACCGTACCTGTAAATACCCACTCCAGTCTTACCCTCTTGATAAACAAACAGAAATACAAGCCGTATACTGCAATCGTCACTACCAGTGCAAATACCCGGAAAAGTTTCCCCAGACTGCTATATTGACCATCAATCTGCCCCATCTGTAAGTTTCCTTTTTGCTCCTTCGAACTGTCAGTTAGTGAGCTGGGTGTAAATATCCACTTACTGCTGGTCGAAACCGTCAACTTATCTTCCGGATTCAGATCAGCAACCTTAATCCGAAGTACAAAAGTCTTTCCCATGGTTCCTTCTTCAATATGATCAAAAAGCAAGACAAAAGGCTTCTCATTATCCAGACTACTGACCGGCATTACCGTCTGACAGACAATCCCCTCTTGGCTGTCCTCCACAACAAATTCCACCGTTCCCTCCCGATGATCCTGATTCCGCTCAAACCGCAATCTTATTCCCCATAAAATATCCGTAGTACACTCAAACGTTTGGGATAGCTCTCCCGTCTTTTCTGTGAAGGTGTAATTCTCACTTCGTGTACTTTCCGCTGCAATATCATCCCATGTAAAAGATTCTGCCCCTTCATTAATATATTTTGCCTTCAAAAAGTAAAAAATGCTTAGCAACGCCAAAAAAATCACCAGACAATGCAACCCTATCTTAATATACTTCTTCTTTTTCCCGTCCATCATTCTCCCCTACTTATTCCCCTTCTGTTAACGTGTTTTCTTCCCTGTCCTCGCTGGTACCCTTTAACAATGCAATCTCCTGCGAAAGCTTCTTGACCCGCTCGGAAAGCCTTGATATCGCCACACTAAGAGAGAAGATTATCGCCAGCGAAAAACAAAAACCGGCAAAAAACAGCATATTGATCGGTGTATAAATCCCCATAACTCCCGCCAGATAAGATGTTAAGCCGGGAAAGCAGGCGAAAATACATATGCCGATCCCTAATACGAACCACAGCAATGCATATTTCAGCTGTAGCTTATTTCTGCGAATTAAATTAATCAGGGCAACCAATGCTACTACAGCTATGGCTATAACGATAATCTGTATTCTGATATTCATCTTTAACTCCTTTTTGTCTAAAAATCATAGTTCAGTGATGCCAAAAATGTTTATTGTAACATGTGGGCTGCGCGGATGCCCTACCAATTCAAAAATCCACCCTATTCACTACTAATCCTCTCAATCAAAATCGCCAGACTCACTTTAACCATATAATAAATCGACTTCTGCATCGAAATCGAAGAAATCCCACCAGAGCGCTCCCGCATCACCACCGGTATCTCTTCCACCCTTTTACCTCGCCGCAGAATCGCCATAACACTCTCAGGTTCCGGATAATCATTAGGATATCTTTCAGAAAAAAGCTTGATCACATCTCTCCCCACCATACGTAACCCCGAAGTCGGATCAGTAATAGTCTGCCCCGTCAGGATACGAATTAAGCCTGAGAAATAACGGATTCCCACCCTCCGAATCACCGAAGACTGAAATCCCTCTTTTTCAATAAATCGGGATCCAATCACCATATCCAGTTGATGCTCTTCCAGATAATCTGCCATTTGTGTCAGAAATGCCGGGTCATGCTGTCCGTCTCCGTCTACCTGTACTGCCATATCATAGCCATTACGATATGCGTACAGATAACCAGTCTGAACCGCACCGCCGATGCCCAGATTAATGGGCAGGCTGATTACCGGAATGCCCTGTTCCCGGCAGATTTCCAGGGTTCGGTCGGTTGAGCAGTCATTGATAACAATGTAATCAAAGTCTTTTGTATGTTCCTGAATATCCCGCACCGTTCGTTCAATACTCTCGCTCTCATTATAGGCCGGAATAATAATTAGTTTTTTCATTATGTACTCTCCCCAAGTGTACTGTACCATTGATATCAACGGTACAGTACACAAACATCGTTACAGATTATGCACCTGTTCTGCAATAATCTCCCATGTAAAGTTCTTAAGCAGCCGGTCCTTCGTCCGCCTTGCTGCCTTTTTTCGGTACTCTGTCTTGTCGGCTGTGTCTTCCAGGGCAGCTTTAATGGTATTTATTTGATTGTTTTCCATAATCATACCATAGCTGTCATCCAGAATCAATTCCTTGGAACCGCCGCGGGTGGTTGTAATTACAAAGCACTGGGCTGCTGCTGCTTCCAGCACCGAGGTGGGGAATCCTTCCGGATAATCTGTTGGCAGACAATAGATATCTGTCTGCCGTAAAAGCGCTGTTACACCCTCAAAGGAAAGGCGTCCCAGCGGGATTACCCGATCACTGGCTTGGTTTTGGACTTGCTGCATCTCTTCACCATCGCCGGCAATCATCAGATATAGTTTTTGGCTCCCCCGGTACTGTTTTACTGCTTTGATCAGGTTCAAAATACCCTTTTCTTTGAGTAGACGACCGGTATAGGTAACGACAATCCCATCGTCTGGGATATGATATTCCTTGCGGAAGTCTTTTACCGGGTTTTGTAAAAGAGCTTGTATTTTGTCCATATCAACCGCATTGTAGATGGTTCCTTTAGCAGTAATGTTAAAATGGTTAAGCCATCCACAGCAATCGGAGGATACACCATAAAAATCTTTGCACAGGTATTTTTCTACTGCAGTAATTCCGTGTTCATACCAGCTGCCAACGCGGTCCCAAAAAGGATTGCCGATGGTCATGTGGCTGGTGCCATGATCCAGCACAATGCATTTTGTTTTCTGTTTTCGGGCGAAGAATATTCCATACACTGAATGCAGGTAAAATCTGGTGTTTACAATGACCAGGTCAAAGGAAACCTGCATTAGTTTTTGATGCAGCCGGATGTACTCCTTATTTGGCTTTGATACGGGAAAGCGGCCTGCCAGCAGGTTAAAGCACGGCATTCTAAAGACCGGAATCCCATCCACCTTCTCATAAGCCTTAAGTCCCATATCATTGGACGTAACAATTACAACCTTATCTCCCTTTTTCATTAACCCCTTTGCCAGGTTGTACGTATAGCTCTCAACGCCTCCCAGATAGGGAAAGTAATGGGAAGAAAAAATACATATTCTCTTTGTCATATTCAAACCTTTCTTTTCTCATTGCTCCCGAGAATAATAAATAAAGAAAATCAAAAAGACCAGTGCCATCATCGCCATCGAACACAAATAGCCTGCAGCAGCTCCATTGACTGCATATGCCTTTGTCAGCATTGGGGTAGCCACGGCAGTAAAAGTTGCTGCCAGCCCACAGCCCACCAGGGTACTATACTGGTGCCGCATGATTACAATACCATACTGCAAGAGTTGGAATAAAGCATTAAAACCGCCGCCCAGCAGCATAATGCAAAGGGCCAGCCGGTAAGGGCTAAGATCAATGCCAAACAGCCATGAAAGCACCGGTACCCCCATGAAGTATGCTCCGCCTATACACACCAGCGTGATGGATGCGATCAGCAAAAACTGCTGCTTCATAATCGTTGCAAAACCTTTTTGATCACCTTTCGCATATCTGACGGACAGCGTGGAAATCATCGGCTTCAGACCGAAAGAAGCAAACAAATTGATGACAAACGCCATCATATACAAAGCATTGAACATTCCCAGAAACTCTTCGCTGTAATAGGTATCAATGGCATATTTGGAAGCATTGAGAACATAGGTGGTTAAAAAAGAATTGACAAATAGCGGCAGGCATGCCAGCAGCAGCGCCAACTGCCTGCGCCAGCGAAAAACCGGACGAAAACCACCAAAGTGCTTTACCAGGCTACCGTCGATAATAAAAAGTGACAGCAAATATGTACCGGTCAGGACGCTAAGCGAAATCAGGAGGTTGCTTGTGACAGCCATGGTGATAATAAATCCCAGGAGAAAAACCATCGTTTTTACAAACACTCCGCGGCAGGTCACATCATACCGCTCTTTCTGCTGATAACGTCCTTCAAAAAGGTCCGACAAAGCCTCTCCTGCCTTAAACAAGATCATCAGACCAATTGCCATAACCTTCTCCTCAGGATAACCGCCAACAACAATCCATATACCTCCGGTGACCAGCATAGCTGCAATCGTCAGGATTCTGGCGGCACAGTAATCGGAAAATTTGTATTTTTCCAGCACATCCGACACTTGAAAGGCTCTCACGTTATAATACCCGACGGTAACCAACTGATTACCAATCGACATGGCAATAGCAAAAATTCCGGCAGCATAAGCTCCCAGCATCTTCGAAGTTGCCATCGACATAACAAAAGAACTGCCTGCATATGTCATACCGGCAACAATCGTCCACAGATAAGTTTTATAGGTTGTATTGCCGCCCGGCGGCATGAAAATTCTGCTTATCATAATTGGTATTATCCTTCTCCTGAACCAAAATCCAACTCCATCGGCGGATGGTTATGCCTTTTATCCTCCGGCGGGAGTGTCATATAATCATTTCCATACTGTACTTTCAAATATGCCTCCGGGTGATTGGGAACACGCAGCGAAACTCCTTCAAATTCCATAAACCGGGTGGGATAGATATCCACCATCCTCATCATATTGATATACGGTGACTGGTCAAACAGATATGCTGCCCGCTTGGTGTTCAGATCCCGGCAGCATAAAGCTGCCTGATCTGCCTGCTGGTAAAGCCGGTGCGGCGATATTGCCATTCCCTTCAGAATATAGTGGACGATCCGTGAAACTGCCATAGCAATTTTCCCCTTTACCCCCCCAGTCAGAATCGTTGGCCGGGAAATCTTTCTCAGGACAAAGAGCTTATTGAAAATCCAGCCCCGCATGGCCTGCTTACGCAGCATTTTGTTATCATCCCAGACGTTATCAAAACAAAAAATATCAATCGCAATACCGGCATTATAACCGGTAGTTATCGCATCATTATCACGGAGTGTTGTTCCTTTCTTATACCATTTGGTAAACATACACGGAAAAGCCGGATCCAGCTGCACATTGATCAAATCGTACCGGTCAGCATATTCATACTTTGCCACATCCAAAAAGCGGTCATAATGTGCCCTTGTCATGCCAATATCAATATCATCATCCCAGGGAATAAACCCACCATGGCGCACCGCCCCCAAAAGAGTCCCACCGCATAAAAAATAATCGATGTTATGCTCTGTGCACAACTTGTCAAAGTCCTTAAGCATATCCAGCTCAATATTCTGTAGTTTTTTAAGTACCTCTGGTTCGTATTCTTTATACATTTAGCGTCCTCTATTCTTCCTGGTGTACTGTCTCGCTGATATTTAGTACTGGTGTCAAAAAATGCAAAAAACCCAAGACCTTCACAGAACCGCATAAAATACGGCTCTGTGAATATGTATTGGGATATATCACTTTCCTTATTATCTTCTTCTTTTTCTCCGCTTCTTACGATTCACATAAACGCTGATAATAATTAAAATAATGCTTAAGAGAATTAACCCGCCAAGGACCATAATAATAGTCTGGTACTTTTTCTTCAGTCCTTCACTTGAATCCTCGTTAACCTGGCTTTGTTCATCACTGTCCTGGTCTTCCAGTTGGGCTTCATTTTCTGTTATATCCCCTGTCTCCTGACTATCGTCAGCAGCCAACTTTTGCATTTCTTCTGCTGAAAGGGAAAAACTGTCAAGAAGGTAATCACTATAATAATAGTGAAATACCGTTTTAGTATCAGCCTTTTCCTCTTCCCATTTTAAATCAGCTTCCTTAACACCCTTGGGCACGATAATTTCTTTACCTTTTACTGTCAGCTTTTCAAAACTGTTATATCCATAATCAAACAGCGCTCTGGAATCCGCACATACCTGTCCCGAATCAGCTCGCATTACTACCGCAATATATGTAGTATCATTCTTTTTGACACCGGTTACCAGGGTATTCCTGGCTTCATCTGTAACACCGGTTTTACCGCCCAGGCATCCTTCATAATACTCCGGCGCAGTTGGCACCAGCAGCGCGTGGTGAGACCCCAGCACCCGCGGTGTATCGGTCAGATTCGTAGCCGGAATGGTATATTCCAGGGTACTTATAATCTTACAAAACTCTTCGTTTTTAAGTGCCTCGCGGAAAATCAATGCCATATCATACGCTGTTGTCCAGTGTTGTGGGTCAGGCAAACCGCTGGGGTTGTTAAAATGAGTATTCTTACAGCCCAGATCTGCTGCCTTTTGATTCATCATCGTGATAAACTCTGTTCGGGTTTTGCCAACTGTCTCTGCTACCTGGTCTGCCACTTCATTAGCAGATTTAATCATTATCGCATAGAGACATTGTTCCATCGTCTGAACCTCACCTTCTTGCATCTGCAGGTTGGTTCCTTCCCAGATATGTTCCAGGCCGGTGGCCGTAAATGTCACTTCCTGATCCATGGCAGAATTCTCAAGGGCCAGCAATGTGGTCATGATTTTAGTAATGCTGGCAGGATAGCGTGTTTCATCCATCCCCTTGTTATAAAGTATTTCGCCGGTATCAGCGTCCATTAAAACGGCAGTGTCAGAATAGACATCCGGTCCCTGGGGCCAGTTTTTTATTTCGTTGGTCGCAATCGTATAGACTGCGTCATTATTAACTTCTGCCAGTATTGTCTGGGGTAACAACAGTGCTATCAGGACTGCTGCCACCACACTAAAATATTTTTTAGTTTTCATAATCCCTTACCTTTTTAATTTATCTTCCATATGAATGCACATCTCTCTAAGAGTCTGCTGCAGCGCCAACCTTTTATGGTGTTACATATAGTACATCCTGTTCCTGCGGGATGTCAGTCTCTTTGGTTAAATCTTCCGATGAATCTTTATCCCTATCCGGATTAACATCTGCCGTTACTTCCGGTACCGACGTTGCCGTGGGTTCATCTGGCGTCTCTGTCGGTGGCTGTGTTTCCCCTGGATCCTCTTCTGGTATACCTAAATCTGTTACATTATCATCATCTGCTTCCTGTGCTGCTGCTTCCTGGAGCTGCTTAACAGCCGTTTGCAGCTGCTCAACTGCTTCATTTACCTCCTCCTGATCATCCTGAGTAATGATTTTACCTAATACCTCTTCAGCATGAGCGAGAGCCTTTTCGACTTCCGCCCAAGACTCACTGGTATAATCCTGAGAATTCAACTGATACACCTGATCAACCAACTGCCAAAGCTCCTGTTTATCCGACGTATCTGCCTGCTCACCCAAGAATGCACTTCCCGCGATGGTTGGTGACGATGTTTTGTTTCTTAACTGGATCTGAATGGCTCCAATATTATAGTTATATTTTTCAGTTCCGGCACTTGTGCCGCTTTCCGCCCAATCCAGCCAGCCATAGTCCACCAGGTATACGCGATAATATATATCCACAGTCTTTGACAAAGTTCCGTTCAGCATTATCCTAATGGCTTTAATTGCATTGCCATTTCCGCTGGTCGCACCGTTTTTACGTGTTGTTTCCCAACCTTCATCATCTGAATAGGTCTGATAGCTGATATCACCCGCAGCACTTGCATTTTTCAGCTGCAGCGCCAGGAAACCGATATTCTTTTCACCTGGTTTTGCTGTATTATACTGGTAATTATACTTAAATCCGCTCCACTTTTTCTGACTGTCAGCGATATTTAGCTGTACATCCATTAAAGTACCGTTGGCGCTTAAGTAATACCGGTAACCATCAACTGTTGTCCAACCGGTCAACATTTTCCCCTTGGTTCCTATACTGCCGGTCTTCTGGAAGTAATATCCTTTGCCATCAAGCTGATGCCAGCCGGTCAACGCTTTTCCTTTTTGGCCGGCATCTCCGGTTTTCTTAAAATAGTATTTCTTATTATCGAGAGTTCGCCAGCCGGTCAGCATCCGACCTTTTGTGCCGGCACTTCCCGACTTTTTGAAATAAAAATTCTCACTGCCAAGGGTCTGCCAGCCAGTCAGCATCTGACCCATTGTACCGGCACTTCCCGATTTTTTGAAATAGTAACTCTGTTTGTTCACCGTTTGCCAACCGGTCAGTGCCTGGCCTTTTGTACCAGCACCTCCGGTAGTCTTAAGATAGTAATACTTATTATTCACTTTCAGCCAACCGGTCAAAACCCGGCCTTTCGATCCCCGGCTGCCACTCTTCGCTGCATAATACTGCTTACCATTATAAGTCAGCCAACCAGTCAGCATCTGACCTTTCGTCTTAACTGCGCCGGTTTTCTTAAAGTAATAGATGTTATTCCCAATCTTCTTGAATCCGGTCAGCATTCGGCCTTTTACGCCGGTAGTGCCCGTCTTTTTAAAATAATAATTTTTGTTATTGATCGTTCGCCAACCGGTTAACATCTCACCTGATCCGGCTTTGAAATAATAAGTCTGGGAACCAATTACATTCCATCCGCTTACCATCTGACCCTCCTTGTAACCTTTTGTTCCTTTAGGTGCCAGATAGTAAAGACGGCCATTGGAAGTGAGCCAGCCAGTCTTCATCTTGCCCGTTTTGTTAAACCAATACCAGCAATTATCAATCTGTTTCCATCCGGTAGTAACCCTTCCATTTTCATTATGATAGGACCATGATTTGTTATAATACAGCCACCCCTTAGCTATCTTCTTCATCTCTACCGAAGTACCGGCATAAGAAAATTTGGTGACGACTGCTGCTGCATCGCCAACAGTGCTCCGGATAGTAGTGCCCATACTATTGAAAGTATTCAGCGTACTGGCTGAAAAATTCCCGATTGAACCAGTTACAATGGCGGTCTTTGGTGCAAACACACGCAGAATATCGCTGGGATTGTTAGCCGCATATCCATGATGAGGTACTTTTAGTATATCTGTTTTGCCAATTTTCCCTTGTGCCATCAAGGTTCTGGCAGTGTTTGGCTCCATATCTGCGGTTAAAAGAGTCCTTTGACTATATGCCTTAACCTTAATGATGATACTATTTTCATTTTCATCGCTAATATTTTTTTGCACTTTTGTATTGTACAGTGTCAAGGTCATACTGTTGCCCAGTTTAATCTGCATTCCTTCGCTCAGATTCTGTACACATTTTGTCCCTACTTTTTTAGCGGCGCTCAACAACTTATTATATACGTAAAGATTATCCCATAGCCTGTTTTTGTTGGTTATATTGGAATCGGAATATTTTTTCAGATATAATGTCTTTGGTTTGAAATATGTTACTATCTCATCACCACTGCCAATGTGGTCACTATGGGCATGAGTACCAATATAGAAATCCAGATTCTGGGAGGTGACCCCTACTGACTTCATATAGTAGATAACCTGTTGCTCAAACCCAGCCGCAGTAGTCACGCCCTTGCGGTATGTATACAGGGGATCAGTGCCGTCGGGATAATCCCAGTCCTCGCCTGAATCAACCAATCCAAAGTGCCCGTCGGACTCCAAAAGAATTGCATCAGTGGACTCATGCAGACCGATATAATGGATTCGGGTGGCCGCTTCTACATCTGTTTTTCCGAAAAGCACCCACGCAAAAGCAATGCTCATCAGAATCCATTTGTACTTTCTTAACATAATATCCTCTCCTGCTTGTCACTTCATAAATTTATCGTATTCATCCATAACAGTATTGGCGTCGCCGATCATTTTGATTGCTCCATCATGAAGCCACATAACTGTACTGCACAGATTACGGATCGTCTCTGAACTATGGGATACAATTACTACCGTTCGGTCATTGTCGAAAATCAATTCCTGCATCTTAGCATAACTTTTTTTCTTGAATTTGGCATCACCTACACTTAGTACCTCGTCAATCAGCATAATATCTGTTTCTAAGATAGCCGTAATCGAAAAAGCCAACTTGGAATACATACCACTGGAATAGGTTTTAACCGGCATATTGATAAATTTCCCCAGTCCGGCAAAAGCAATAATTTCAGCTAACTTGCTGTCAATTTCCTTCCGGCTAAAACCCAGCAGCATCCCGGATAAGTAGATATTCTCCCGTCCACTCAGTGCTTTCTGGAAACCTACACCGATAGCCAGAAGTGAAATAGAATTGCCATGCAAGTTCACCGTTCCTGAGTCTGCTGAAAAAATTCCGGCTAAAGCCCGCAGCAAAGTGGATTTTCCACTTCCATTCTTGCCAACAATACCCATGATTCCCCCTTTGGGGACATTGAATGAAACATTCTTAACAGCTTCATGTATTTCAACTTTAGTTTTTCTCAGCTTAAAGAAGCTCTTCTTTACCGAAAAAGATTTTAAGCAGCGATAATTGACACACAAATCCTTTACTTCAATTGCATTTTCCTGCATATTAGATCACCTTCACATATCCATTTTCGTATTTGTAGATAATTCGTACTCCGATAGCTGCAACTACGATACCAATCACCATCCATGCTAACATCAGTTTTACATTCGGAGCCCTGCCATATAAAAGGCAGTCCCTCATGCCATTCAATATAAATGCCATGGGATTCAATTTCAGTGCATACTGACCATATGGTTCCGGCAGACGCTTGACTACCGAATAAAAAATACCCGTGATGTAAAACAACAATCGCAGCAGAATATTAACAATATTATGCATGTCTTCAATAAATACTCCCAAATGCATCAGAATCGTCATACCGGCAAAGGTAATAATGATCAGCAACAGTAACAGGGGAAAGATATATAGAATATTCCATGTCGGAGGAATACGAAAAAACACCAGCATGCCGACAATGATACCAAAAGATATCAGCATTTTAAACCCATCGATACCCATCCGTGTATATGCCAAAACAAACTTAGGCACATAAACCTTATCAATAATAGCTTTATTATTTTTTACCATACGAACACTGCTTTGTATACACTTATTGAAAAAGTTCCAGCCGGTCAAGCCAATAAATATAAATGCAGTAAAATATTTTTCCTTGCCATCAAAGACAACACCAAAGATAAATGCATAAATCAACATAAAGCACAAGGGATCTAAAACCCACCATATCCAGTTCAGATAAGAACCGGCTACTTCTGCTTTCAGTTCTGATTTTGCCGAATGTACTACATAGTGAAAATAGTTTCTTGTATCTTCAAAAAATCTCTTCATTTTTTCATCCTTTATTTATCATTTATATCATTTTTGCTTTTTATTCGGAAAATTTGGTGCTTTTTCTTCCACACCCTCGGTACTCTCCGGCATGAACACTACCTTTATAGTCTGGAAAATGATTCGGATATCCATTAGCAGTGAATAATTTTCAATATACATCAGATCCAGTTTTAGTTTGTCGTAGGCAGTGGTGTTATATTTTCCATAAACTTGGGCATAACCGGTAAGACCAGCTTTTACTTTCAACCGATAGGTGAATTCCGGCATCGTTGCCTTATACTGCTCAATCAGTTCCGGACGTTCTGGCCTGGGACCGATCAAACTCATATCACCCTTAAGCACATTCCACAATTGAGGCAGCTCGTCCAGCCGGGTCGCCCGGATAAACTTTCCAACCGGAGTGATTCTGCTGTCATTACGTTTTGCCAACACAGCAACGCCGTTCTTTTCCGCATTCACTATCATACTGCGGAACTTGTACACGTAAAACTCTTTGCCACCAGCTGTCACTCGCTTTTGTTTGAATAGTGCCGGACCCCGGTCATATACTTTTACAGCAACAGCTGTCAACAGCATAAATGGGCTGGCAATGATCAGAAATGCTCCGGAAAAAACAATGTCAACCGTTCTCTTTATTAATTTTTGCTCAACGGTTAAACCAAAGTTTCTGGAAAGCAAAAGCGGTGTATCAAAGAGATGTAAGATTTCCGCATGCATCAAAATAATATCTGAAATCTTAGGCGTGGTATAGGTGCGGATCCCTTGGTCATAACAGAATTTAAGCAGATGGTTTCGCTTTCTGGCATGAAGGTCGAATAGAATCACCCCATCATATTCTATAATGCGTTCCCGGATTTTTTCAAAGCCTTCTTCAATATTAATAAACTCGCAGATATCGAACTTATCCTGTCGTGAATGCATTTTCTCAATCAGTGCCTCCGGCTGCCAGTCCTGATACACAAGAAGCAGCCTCCGGGGCGGAAATAACTTATAATACAGCCAATCGAACACCTGAATACAAACGGCGGCGATAACAATATCGGCCGCTGTCATGGCTAAAGTAACCCACAGTAAAAATGTCAGTCGGTACAACTTACCGGATATCAGCAAAATCTGGACAAAGACAACAATATGCATGGTTACGATCGACAAGGCCTGCGCCAGGATAACATGGGATTTCTTCATGTAACCAATCTTCAGACCACCAAAAGCTGCCATAAATACGCACAGCAGTATCACATAAACCAGAATCATCAATATGTTTCCTTTTCCTTGAAAAGGATGTCTCAGCTCCTGATTATAATATCGAAACCACACATAGATAAAAACATTCGTCTCTAGTGCCAGTAAAAACAATGCTGTGAAAAAACGCATTATTCTTTTGTATTGTTCAAAGCTTCTTCTATTGTTCATCTTCTATTCTCTCAATTAGCCATATGTCTTTACACAAGTCCGTTACATTATACTACAGAACCTATTCATTTTAAAGGAATATTTATTCTTGCTTTAATTTCATTCCTTTTTTTATCAGTTCCAGGGCATTTTCTGTCGCCGTCCCGTAGACTTCCACAAAGGAATTGCGAAAAGCTGTCGTTTTCTCCACTGCTTGCTGGTATGCTGCTTCGTTTTCCAGCCCTGCGATCAGTTCCAGCAACGCCTTCTGGGTTATTGTCCCTCCCGGCAGCCATTTACGAATATCAAAATACATGCCACGGCTTTCCTCATATTTATCATAATCATACGCAAAGCACAGTATCGGGCGGTTCAATATCGCATAATCAAATATAATGCTGGAATAATCGGATATAAGTATGTCAGAAGCAATCATTAAGGTATTCAAAGAGGGATGGGAGGATACATCAACTACAAATCCTTTATATTGTTCAAGATCCATATTCTGTACCACTTCATAATGTGCTCGCAGCAGTATAATATAAGTATCTCCCAGTTTCTCTTTCCATACTCCAAAGTCTACCGGTAATTGAAGTATACACTGCATATTTTCATTTTTCTGATACTCCCGGAAGGTTGGTGCATAGAGAATCACCTTTTTTTCTTCCTCAATTCCTAATTCCCGGCGGTATTGTTTCTGTATCGCTGCATCTGCCTCTGCCAAGACATCATTCCGGGCCAGACCACATACCTGACAGACACCCTCGGACAGATCAAATGCATTGGCAAATGTCTCGGCTTCGTATCTGCTTTGAGCTGTCATTACATCCATATTCCATGTGTTTTTACTGACAAACGACTGATTGCCGGTTTTGATATCTCTCCCCATCTTTTTAATTGGTGTTCCATGCCAGGTATTCAAGAAAAAGGTGTGCTTTCCAGCGAAACCCAGTCCTCGTTCCAGCGAAGAATTGGTAATCCAGCATCGCGCTTTCAGCGCCGTTAAGAAATAGCCAAACGTATCTGCCTTTATCTTTCGCCCCACCGGAATATCGAATCGTTCCGGTTCCATGAACGTCCATACAAAATCATATCCGGCAAAATCAGGACTCTGAATCATCGCCTGATAAATCGCCCGGGGGCTGTCATCAAACATCTTGCCGCCAAAACTGTTAAAAAGAATCAGTTTATCCTCAGTTTTTACAAACAGTTTTAAGAAATTTAAAAACCCGGTGCCTATATAATAGTAGAGACGATAAAGCGGCTTACAGTATTTAATGAAAGGCAATAATATTTTTTTCATCATTTCCTCCATCCTGCCTGAAACATTTACAAAACAGACCGGTAAATCCCGGCCATCTGATCAATGACTACATCCATCCGGTATTTTTTTATCTTTTCTTTGTTATACCGCTTCATCTGCTTCATCTGTTCCGGCTTTTCCAGGCACTGGCGAATACGCTGGGCAGTTTCATCAATATCGGTTGGATTTACCAGATAGCCACCCTTCTCCTGTGTAATAAGCTCTTTGTTACCGCGGATATCCGAACAAATAACCGGCAAGCCACAAGCCATTGCTTCCATCACAGCCACCGGAAGCCCTTCCTGCAAAGAAACAAAGAGAAAAAGATCAGCTGAGCCGCAAAGTCGGTAAACATCTTTACGAAATCCCAATAAATGCACTTGTTCTTCCAACCTTAAATGCTTAATTTCGGCCGCAAGTGTCTCACGCTGCACACCATCGCCGCAGATAAACAGATGGAAATGAGGATTTCCTAACTTTGCAACCGCTCGGATTAAGGTGATCTGGTTCTTTCGTTTGATTAATTCCCCTACTGTAATCGCAAAAATATCATTTTTTACAAGTCCCAATGTACTCCTAACATCAGACGCATCGGATACTTCATGAAATTTACTAAGATCCAGCCCAACCCCGGGAACATACTCAACCCGCCTGGCCTTTAAATGTTTAGCCCGATTATAGTCTTCACGGTTAATGGTAATCAATACATCGGTAAAATGCGAAAGGATTCGTTCCACCGGATAATATACAATCCAGTTGAACAATGGTGCGCCTTTATAGAAATGGAATCCATGGGCAGTATACAGGACTTTCGTTCCAAACCGGCGCAATTTGGCTGCAGCGATACGGGCAACTACACCTCCCATCGGGGTATGGCAATGAATAATCTGATATTCTTCTTTTTCTATCAATTGCTGCAGCTGACGAATTGCCTGTAAATTATCTTTCCGAATCGGACTGCGCTGAATTGAAGTAGGATAAAAATGGTCACAGTACGGGATGTTACATTCTCCCGGATTTTTGAAGTCGTTGTTGGCAGCCACATCTACCTGCCAGCCATTCTCTTTAAACCACTTAATATACGGAAGATGGAACAGATTAATGTGAAGCCGAACCACCGTAGCAACAAATAAGACTTTCTTCATAAAGTTATACTCCTAAACATTCTAGTACTTTTCTCGCCGTATCCGGTCCATCCAGATAGTTAAATGTATCATGGAATTCCTGATACTTTCCATCAAATACAAATTCGCTGTCAAGCCGGCGTATTTCTGCGTACAGCCCCTGCTCATCCAAGATGATATTCCCCGGAAGCTGGTCAATATCCAGATAGAAGTCACGGATATTCTGCTGATACTCTTGTAAATCATGCATAAAGAATATAATTGGCCGCTTTAAATTAGCGTAGTCAAAAAATACACTTGAGTAATCGGTAATCAGCATATCACTGATCATATAAAGCTCATTAATATCAGTCCAGGCAGTAACATCATATATGATTCCTGCCCACTTGTTTAGGTCAATATGCTCGGTTACAAAGTAATGTGTCCGAAACAGCATAACATATGAATCACCAAATTCGCGACAAAAGTTTTCCATTTCAAACCCCATAGAAAAGGTGCAGCCGGCTCTCGTATGCTGGTTATCCCGGAAAGTCGGTGCATAAAGAATCACTTTTTTATCCGGAGGAATTCCCATCCGGGCTTTTACACGTTTCACATCAGCTTTCGTCATCCGAAACAGCTGGTCATTGCGTGGGTATCCTTTTTCTATCATACATTTTCTTTTTTTATCTGCTGTAAGGGCAAATGCAGATGCCATTTTCTCACTGTAAAACTCTGATGGTGAGAGAAAGTAGGTCAGCCGTTTTCCTTCATTTTTATAATCTGTCTTCATCTCTTTTGCCGACACGATATTATGGCCTTCCACCTCAATATCACAGCCCAGCCTTTTTAAGGGTGTTCCATGCCAGGTCTGGACATAACAGTGTTTCTTTCCCGGGATCAAACTTTGTCTCGTCCGGGAATTGACAAACCAGAATTTACTTTGGGCAAACGCCTTATAGTATGCTTTCCCGCCAAATGGGACTACCTTTGTATTCCGATTCTCTTCCAGAAAGCGAAATCTATCCGGTTCACGAAACACCCAGATATAATGATAATCCGCATAGCGTACATCCCGCAGCATTTCTTCATAGAGCGTCCGGGGACTGCAGGTATACTGCCGACCCTGATACACCTTGAAAACGATTGTTTTATCATCCGTTGGCGTTATCAGATCCACAATCCAAAACCGTACTTTCCAGCTGGTTCGCATAATATTTTTTGCAGCCTTTCGGACAATTTTATTGCCATTTACTGTTTTTAACAAAAAAGTCTTAAAAGATGACATGCTTCAGTCCTTTCTATTGTACAGTACGAAATATGGTATATACTTCTATTTCACCGACCGGCTGATACCCTTTTGCCAGATATTTGTCTTTGATCCCGGCAGTGTCAGACACAATAAAATAATTACATTCTTCTTCTGTCATAAGTATGTTTAGCCTTTCATAATTTGTCTCCTCCTGATTGAACAATTCAAACAATTCTGCCTCATTAGTGCTTAGACCTTCCTGGCGCAGGGCATTCCGCCCATACGGCATGAGGATTGAAGCATCATATTGCCGGATGTAGCTTACCAGACTATTACAGGCAACTACCTTTACTACTTCCAATCCCTGCTGCTGGGCATCACTCTTTATTAATTCACATATTCCCGGAACTGCCGCAGGCAGTTTAAACCGATTCGTATTACTATCATAGATATCCATATTCACAACAATCTTACCTGTGACACTGATACAAACCACACAGGCTATGGCAGTCAAAGCCTTGACCCACCCCGCCGGAATTCTGCCAAGTAGACAGGAACAGCCGTACGCTATAATTAATGCGGACGGCAGACTCCAAAACATTCGCCAATACACCGTTCTTCCGATGAAAGTCTTAATAATGATCCATGCCGTGAATGGGCATAGATAAATAATACCAAATAAAATGACATAACCGCTAAAAATAATCTTATATTTTTTTTCTTTTGCAAAAAAAAGTATAAACACCGCAGCAACTGCCAGCAGAACCATATGCCAGCTGCTGCCTACATATTTTTCATATGTGGTCACAACCGCTTCCATTATTTTTTCCATTTTATTCCCCATTACCAAAAAGGTATTATCTTGTTTGTAAATCGCTTGAAAAACCAGCGGACAAAGGCTGAAGTCTTACTTTATAAAAAGATAGATTCCCGCATAAATCAGATTCGGAATGCAGCATAAAAAACTATAGAAAACTATCTTAAAACTTTTATTGGCAATTCCATTGATCAATGCAAAAATCCCCAGAGTCATCGCCGCCAGGAAAACTCCCATACTGGATACCATACAACTGGCGAGCATCAGCAGTAATAAAACGATCCAATTTCGCTTCAGCCTTTTCTCATAAGCCACCAGGCCCAGGCAAAAAACAGCAGGAAGTAATATATTAGTCAGGACAGCTTTTCCCTGCCAGATTCTGGTCAGCAGGAAAACTCCGGGTGTATAGACTGAATAACCACTGAACAACTGAATAACAGATACCAGAATCAGAAAGTATCCAATCATACGTTTATCTCTTTTCAAAATCCGATTCCCCACTAACCCAAATACTATATACGAGAGCGGAATCAATATTGCCGGCAACAAGGTATGGGCAATTATCGTCGAATGAATCCCCGAAACTTGTGAAATTACCGCAATAAAAGCCGGAAACGGAGCCAGCACATAGCGGGCCGGCAGTACATTATATACTGCTCCGGTATAGGGATTTATGGAAAAAATCGTATCTGTCTTAACTGCCGTTACCGAAGATGCAACATAAAAGGCATCATCATCATCAATATGGCAATATCGCACTAATAAGACTGTCTGCAGCAAAACCAAAAGAACTGCAACCCACATCTGCCATGGCATTGATTTTATCTGTCGAAAGAGCGTCATAATGATATATGGAATTCTTTTAAAATTCAGTATCAGTGACAACAGGCATAATGCACACACAATACCTCCTATAATGCCGGTAAGCAAAGTAAGGCGCTCCCGCATAAAAATCAAAGGTATTGCAACAATCTGAAAGATTCCCCATATTGTAACGATACCTTGCAGATAACGCAGCACAATAGGCTCTTCGAATTGTTCCTTTTCCATGTACAGCATGCCCACCATAAAAGGCATCACCAACATAGCAATACAAAAGAGGATTAACTTCAAAATCATTTCACTTCCTCCACGGATTATTGAATTTTCACTATTCCTTTGACAAGCTTTCTTCCCATTTCTGTCTTTCTTTGTGCCGTCTGTGGCTTTTCCGGTAGCGCTTAATGGCGAGAATCAGATACCCAAGTAAGGTAATCGTCATGCAGGCCAGAATGCATACCAGGACAATCTGATATTTCCATCGATAGACAATGCGGATGTCATGTTCTTTCTGCACATTCAGCAAAACCAGCTCACTTTGCCCTTCAGCAAGTTCTTTCTTTTCACCATCCACATATATTGCCTTCAGGACGTAATCATTTTCTGGTTCGAAGGAAAGTGTATAGTTCTGATCCCTGTATATATTAGTCTTGCCGGCGGAGATCTTCCCATGTTCCGCAACAGCAGTAACCGGGAAGAAAGGGATTTCTTTGAATTTCACTTCAACCGAATGCACTTCCTGGACATTTTCAAGGGTATAAGAAGTCTCTTCCACATCCTGTTCAACCGCTATTCCATCAACCAGCAGTTCTTCTAATTCATAATGCTCTGCCGGTTTATAATCAATAACAAAATCCTGATCCCGTCGAATCATCTGCGTTTCAGCTATGTTCCCATTCAAAGCCGATGTTGTAATCTCAAACTGAGGAATTTCTGTGCATTTCACCTCAACCTGATGATTCGCCGTAATTCCTTCGAACGCATAGCCATCCTTATATTGATTAAGATCAACCGCTGCCCCATCCACTCGGATTTCACTTATCTCAAAATTCTCATCCGGTTGATATTCAATTGCCGTATTACTGCCATAAGGGATTTTGTCAACACTTTCAACAATCGATCCATTTTCTATCGTTGTAGTTATATTATAAACCATCGGCAATTCTGCCTGATAAAGTGCAAATCTGCGCGGTCCACTGACAGCGCAACCCAGCAAAAACACCCCAGGTGACAGTTCTGCAATAGATTCTGCCTCCACATTGCTGGTGCCCGAGGGCAGATCCAACTTATACGTCCCAACAAGATTACCATCATCTCTGGAATATATGAAAACATTTCCGTTATATGAATTTCCCTTTTCAAATGGTACGGTAATGATATCATTCCCACAGACTTCAAAATCCTGAAACGTATCTTTTTTCAAAATAGAAATGTCACCAAACCACTCACCGGTTATCTGGAAATCCATATCCAGTTCTGCAAAACGAAAGTTGTTAATTTTGCAGCTTTGCACCAGATAGCCCTTTTTATCTGCACAATAAGAGACTGCCCGCATTCTCCATTCCGACGAAATCTGTATCTTCCTTTTATACTGCAAGGTTTTTGCATCCACGACAAATAGACAGCCAAAATTCTCCGACTTTAACGGATGTCCTCCGGCTATAATGATTTCGTCTGTCTCGGGATTGTAAGTCATTCCATTGCCATGCTCATAATCCGTTTCGCAGACAGTCTTTGCATAACTATATTGTTCAACAGGTTCCCCATTTTCATCCGTATCATTTTTATAAAATGCAATTAACTTGTCCGGTATCGCCTCTTTATTCGACGAGTTTACCAAACATACAATGTACTGATCCGTAACGCAAATGGACTGAAAATTCTCAATATCATTATCCAATTCATATTCTAATAATAACCCCCATTGAGAATCCTGGAAGACGTCTGCCGACTCAAGGTCAGCATACACATTCTGTGCTCCCTCCAAAATGTGTATGCATAGCAGCTGGAGCAATAATACCCAGCATAGTAGTTTTTTTCTTCTAGACTTCATGGCTAGTATTATAACATAAAGATATTCTGCCTGTAAATGAAGTCATTCTTAATTTTTTATTTTGTGTTACAGTAGTTATAGTTTAACCATGCAATTTAGAATGATTTATGCAAATGAGATACACGAACGATTAAACTTTTTTAAATTCATACGCTGAACTGTAACCATTTTGTTGTTACAATTCCTCCTCATTCTTTCCTCGTTTTCAACTCTTTAAAGAAACTGACTACAATCATGATCATAATAATCCCCAGCGGGAAAGCTGCCACAATGGAAATGGTCTGCAGGCTGGAAAGGGTACTGTCCGAAAACATCAAAGCTACCGGCAGCAGCAGAAATACAACAGACCAGAATGCACGCAGCTTCTTCCGTGGTTCCAATTCGGGATCCTGATTTTTTTCCGAATAGCTTGCCACTACCAGTGTTATGGCATCAAATGTACTGGCATAAAAGGCAATCATCGCAAGAATCAGGACTACTAATGCAATCTTTGTAATTGGCAGCTGATCAAATATCTGCAGGATTACTTTTGCCGGTGTCTCACCATCTGCTATCATTCCTGCTATGTCCACTTTACCGCTGGTCTGCAGGTGCAGGCCAAAGTTGCCAAATACGCTGAAAGATGTGTATGTTCCCAGTAATCCGCAGGATAATCCACCAAGGATTGTCTGTTTGATTGTCCGGCCTTCTGATATTTTGGCGATAAAGAAAGGGGTTGCTACAAACCAGGCAATCCAGTAGGCCCAGTAAAAGATAGTCCAGTCTTGAGGGAATCCCGTTTGGCCGCTGCCGGATGCGCGCAGCGGATCCATCCAGGTTGACATATGGAAGAAGTTATTGATTACGGTTCCAATGCCGGTAATTGCGGTTTCGATGATATAGATTTTTGGTCCAAAGATGAAAAAGATAGCCAGTAATGCAATGAAAATAGCGACGCAGATGTTTGCCAGGTAGGATATGGCTTTCATTCCCTTTAGTACGGCGATAATGAATACCAGACCTATTAATAGCAGTACTCCAATTGAGGTCATTACCGTTACTTCTACGTTAAATACTACGCCGATTGCTTCAGACAGCAGCGGGGTGGCCAGGGAAAAGGTTGTGGCCGTTCCGGCTAACAAACCGACAACTGCAAATATATCGATAAATCTGCCTGCTCCTTTGTCGGTCTGACCTTTCAGCAGAGGGCGGCAAGCTTCTGAAAGGGTTTGTCGTTTGCGATGTTTAACGAACATCATATAGCCATATGCACATGCGGGCAGAATGTAGAATGCCCAGGGAATGGGACCCCAGTGAAACAGCGGGAAGGCTGATGCCCAATCCTGCTTTTGTGCCAGAGTCATATTTTCCATTGCAAATGGTGTAGATGAGTAATAATAGCTCCACTCGATCAATGACCAGTATAAGATATCCGCAGCCATAGTAGATGTGAAGATCATTGCACCCCAACTAAATGTACTGTAACGGGGTTTTTCTATATTTCCCAGCTTAATGCTGCCATGCCTGGAAAAAGCAACACCAATCGCAATTAATATCATCGCCAGTCCCAGGATGATATAAAAGAATCCCAGCTCATTTACAAAGATGCCTCTCATCAGCTGTACTGCATTTTCTGACTGCTTCGGAAAGCACATCAGCAATGCTGACAGTATTCCGATGATTACCAGCGGTACAATTGTAATAACCCAATCAATGCTTGTATCTTTCTTAAATTTCCCCATAATAATTCTCATACTCCTTTTTTATCTGGACAGCACGTCTAAACCGCCCTAATCCATATCCACCAAAATCTTCCCCATTTGCCTCTTTTAACACAGTCCAGGCACTCCAGAGAATATCCTGGCTGATTTTAAATAACAGAATTTTTTCCTGACATTGCCTGCTTATTCCTTCCGGCTCATAATACTGTAAAAAAAGTTCTTCTTCCAATGGTGAAAATTCACACTCTATCAGGTGGGATGCCAGATCCCAGGCTGGGTCGTAATACCCCGCATATTCCCAGTCAATCAAATACATCCGTCCTTCGCCATCCTCTACAAAATTTTCCGGTACCAGATCATTATGACAAGGCAGGCATTCTAAGCCAATCTCGGCCAGACGGTTTTGTACTTTATAGAAAAATTCATCCATTTGCTCGAACCCCGAATAATATTTCCCATTACTTTTTTCAATCAGCTTTTTATATTTTTCATACTCTTCCAGAACAGAAAAACTTCCATACATCCGCATATCCGATTGATGCAGCTTTTTCAGGATCGCAGTTGTTTTCTTAAGGCTTGATTCCAACTTTGCTGTGTTCCCATTCAGTGTATTGGCATTTTTGATGCACTCGGTAATTTTAATTCCCGTATCAACATCAAAGTAAACTGTCTTGGGATTAATGCCTTGTGCGCTTGCAAGGACTGCATTATGCTGCTCGCTTTTTCGGTTGATCATCTCGTCGGTACAAGCACCGGGAATCCGCAGAATATACTCTTTGCCATCAACCATAGCGAAAAAATTAGTATTGGTCATTCCACCACCAATCTGCAGTTTCTGAACATCGCTCTCAGACACTTTCAAGCATCGCTGCAGAATTTTTCCGGCATGATTTTCTTTATCTTTAATACCCTTCTTCTTAATCCTCGGATAAATGATATCTTCCGCTTTCCTAAGCATAGCCGGACTTTCAACCAACATCCATGCCAGATCATTTACCAGCATTCCATAAATATTGTATAAGCGGCCAATATTCTCAATTACATATTCATAATTCAGCAAAGGATTAGTATTGTCTTTGTAGTATTCCAGCATCTTCTCAAATAGCACAAAGGAAATCTTACTGACTCCCAGCAGCTCACCGTCAATATGATTCAACTGCCGGATATTCTTGGCAATACACATAATC
>Ga0153922_1000168_pt1 | contig 26870 bp, 26 predicted proteins | sample TSNJ006MetaG_FD_104723 | JGI IMG/M metagenome (GOLD analysis project Ga0153922, IMG submission 104723) | Attine ant fungus gardens microbial communities from New Jersey, USA - TSNJ006 MetaG | ecosystem: Host-associated > Fungi > Mycelium > Unclassified | place: USA: New Jersey, Brendon T. Byrne... | reverse complement strand
GTGTGCAAAAGACTGCAATCGCGGTGTGCTCTTGTGGTTTGGCGGTTTTAGCGGTTGGGTAACCGCATTGAAGTGAATCGTGCGAATGGAGGCGCGAAACATGCGACGTGGTGGTGGAATTTTCGGTGCAGTTGTCGTGATCTGGTTGCTGATCGGCGCTTTTGCAGCGTATCAGCGCGACTACTTCAAGACGGGCGCGGCGAGCTGCGCCTCGGCCGGCACGATCGCCCTGACCGTGATCGCCGGGCCCCTGAACTATTTCGGCGTTAACCCGAAGGTGACGAACTGCACGCTGCCGCAGCCCAGCAGCTAAAGATAGGAGCGCACATGATTGTCCTTGGAATCGTTCTCTTACTCATCGGACTGTTTGTTCAGACCACGATCAGCAGCCTGCTCACCACACTCGGTGTCATCTTGATCGTGATCGGTGCCGTGCTTGAGATTCTGGGTAGAGTCGGGCGACCCGTCTACGGCCGCCGCTACTGGTACTAACGGGGCTTGCTGCGGTGGCCGCCCGAAAGGGCGGCCACCGTCATTGCCCGTAAGACCTCGCGCGACCGTGATGCGTCAGGATCCTTGGAGTCCTTGGCGCGCAACGTCTTCAGGCTGTGGGGCGTCGAGTTCATCAGACCGAATGCGGCGTGGGCCATCAATCGTGCGTCCGCCTCGACGAGCCCGTCGCGTACCCGCAACAGATCCACCCACAGCTCGACGTAGTGCCGCTGCGCCTTACGAACCTGACGTTTGGTTCTTTCCGGAAGATGCGGCAAGTCGCGGTCCTGGATCCGGATGAGGTCCGGCTCGCTGAGCGCGAAATCGAGATGGAAATCGACGAGCCCGTCGAGAGCTGCCTCGACGTCATGCGCGTCCGATACGACAGCTTGCGCGCCGGCCAACAGGCGGGTGCTGATGCCGACCAGCAATTCGGCGAGCAGCGCCTCCTTGTTCGGGAAATGCCGGTAGATCGCCGGGCCGCTGACGCCCGCGGCGGATCCGATGTCCTCCAGCCGCACCGCGAGGTACCCGCGCTCGGCGATGAGGCGCTCGGCGGCAGCGAGCAGCTTCGACCGCCGGTCGGACTTGAGCCTGCTGCGGCGGGTCTCGGCGGGCGCGGCGGTGGACATGTCGGTTAATCATAACTAACATTGACTCGGTTAGTCGACATTAACTGATCGGCGGGGGGCACTGACGTGGCATCTCGGACTTCGAACCGCGACGAGCACCTGGCGCTCGTCGGGCAGCTGCGCGACAAACTCGCCGCCGCGGCCCTCGGCGGGCCGGAGCGTGCGCGCGAGCGTCACGTCAGCAGGGGCAAGCTGCTGCCGCGCGACCGTGTCAACGGCCTGCTCGACCCCGGGAGTCCCTTTTTGGAGTTCTCGCCGCTGGCCGCCGACGGCATGTACGACGACGAGTGCCCGGGTGGCGGCATCATCACGGGCATCGGCCGGGTGTCCGGCCGGGAGTGCGTCATCGTCGCCAACGACGCGACGGTGAAGGGTGGCACCTACTATCCGATCACGGTCAAGAAGCACCTGCGGGCCCAGGAAATCGCGTGCGAGAACCGGCTGCCGTGCATTTATCTCGTCGACTCCGGCGGCGCATTCCTGCCGAAGCAGGACGAGATCTTTCCCGACCGTCACCACTTCGGCCGCATCTTCTACAACCAGACGACGCTAAGCGCCCGGGGTATTCCGCAGATCGCCGCGGTGCTCGGCTCGTGCACGGCGGGCGGGGCCTACCTGCCCGCGATGAGCGACGAGGCGGTCATCGTGCGCAACCAGGGCACGATCTTCCTCGGCGGTCCACCGCTGGTGAAGGCCGCGACCGGCGAGGTCGTCACGGCCGAGGAACTCGGCGGGGGCGACCTGCATTCGAAAACATCCGGCGTCACAGACCATCTCGCCCACGACGACCGCGATGCGCTTCGGATCGTTCGGCGGATCGCTTCCACCCTCGGTCCGCGTCAGCCCTACCTGTGGGATGTCGTGCCGACCGCGGACGCCATCGCCGATCAGACCGAGCTCTACGACGTCGTGCCGATCGATTCCCGCGTGCCGTACGACGTCCACGACGTCGTCACCCGGATCGTCGACGGCGGCGAGTTCGCCGAGTTCAAGGCCGATTACGGTGCCACGCTCGTCACCGGCTTCGCTCACATCCACGGCCACCCGGTGGGCGTCATCGCGAACAACGGGGTGTTGTTCAGCGAATCGGCCCTGAAGGGTGCGCATTTCATCGAGCTGTGTGACAAGCGGATGGTCCCGCTCGTGTTCCTGCAGAACATCTCCGGGTTCATGGTGGGCCGCGACTACGAGGCCGGCGGAATCACCAAGCACGGCGCCAAGATGGTCACCGCGGTGGCTTGTGCCCGTGTGCCGAAGCTGACCGTGGTGATCGGCGGCTCCTACGGCGCAGGGAACTATGCGATGTGCGGCCGTGCGTATTCACCCCGTTTCCTGTTTATGTGGCCCAACGCGCGCATCTCGGTGATGGGCGGCGAGCAGGCGGCTTCGGTGCTGGCGACCGTGCGGGCCGAGGCGCTCGAGGCAGCCGGTAACCCCTGGACCGACGAGGATGAGGAGGCGTTCAAAGCGCCCATCCGCCAGCAGTATGAGGCGCAGGGCAACCCGTACTACTCGACGGCGCGGCTGTGGGATGACGGCGTTATCGACCCGGCCGACACCAGGACCGTGCTGGGCCTTGCGCTTTCGGTGGTCGGCCGGTCCCCGGTCGAATCGGTCTCCTACGGCGTGTTCCGGATGTGACGTGATGACCTTTCAGACTGTGCTGGTAGCCAACCGGGGAGAGATCGCGGTCCGCGTCATCCGGACCCTGCGGGCCATGGGCATCCGCTCGGTCGCCGTGTACAGCGACGCCGATGCCGGCGCGCGTCACGTCGCGGAGGCCGACGTGGCCGTGCGCATCGGACCCCCGGCCGCCCGCGACAGCTACCTCAACATCAAGGCGGTCGTCGATGCGGCGCGGCGCACTGGTGCGCAGGCTGTCCACCCCGGATATGGATTCCTCTCGGAGAACCCGGAATTCGCTGCGGCCCTCGACGCGGCCGGGATCACGTTCATCGGGCCCCCGACGGCCGCGATCAAGACGATGGGCGACAAGATCGCGGCCAAGGCCGCGGTCGCGCAGTTCGGCGTGCCGGTGGTGCCCGGCCTCGCACGACCCGGCCTGACCGATGGCGAGCTCATCGCGGCGGCCGACGACGTCGGCTATCCGGTGCTGGTAAAGCCGTCGGCAGGTGGCGGCGGCAAGGGGATGCGAGTAGTTGCCGACGCATCGGAATTGGCTGGCGCACTGGCCTCCGCGCGACGCGAATCGGCAGCGGCGTTCGGCGACGACGCACTGTTCCTCGAGCGGTATGTCCTGGCGCCCAGGCACATCGAAGTGCAAGTCCTCGCCGACCGCTACGGCAACGTGGTGCATTTCGGGGAGCGAGAATGCAGCCTGCAGCGGCGCCACCAGAAGGTGATCGAGGAGGCGCCGTCGCCGCTGCTCGACGACGCGACCCGGACCAGGATCGGGGCTGCGGCCTGCGATACGGCGCGCAGCGTCGATTACACGGGGGCCGGCACAGTCGAATTCATCGTTTCCGCCGAGCGGCCCGACGAGTTCTTCTTCCTCGAGATGAATACGCGGTTGCAGGTGGAGCATCCGGTGACCGAGATGGTCACCGGCTGGGACCTTGTCGAATGGCAGGTCCGGATCGCGGCCGGCGAGAAGTTGCCGGTCGGCCAGCACGACATCACGTTGGAGGGCCATGCGATCGAGGCGCGGGTGTACGCCGAAGACGCTTCGCGCGGATTCCTTCCGACCGGTGGGCCCGTTCTCCGGGTCGTCGAACCTGTCGAGATTCCCGGCGTCCGGGTCGATTCCGGCCTTGCCGCGGGCATGACAATCGGCAGCGACTACGACCCGATGCTGTCGAAAGTCATCGCGCACGGCCCGGACCGCGCTTCTGCACTGAGAATCCTCGACCGAGCGCTGGCCGACACGGCTGTGCTCGGAGTCGTGACCAACATCGAATTCCTCCGCTTCCTGCTGGCGGATCCCGATGTGGTCAGCGGTCGGCTCGACACCGGCCTGATTGATCGCCGCGTCGGCGACTTCTCCGCCGTCACACCGTCGGACGACGATCTGATTGCGGCTGCGGCCTTTCGCTGGCGGCAGGCCTGGGACGACGCGACGAATGACCTGTGGACCCACCCGTCGGGATGGCGTGTTGGCGGTAATGCCCCGACAAGTGTCCGGTTAGAGGCCGGCGGCCGCACCGATCACGTCCACATCATGGGTCGGCCCGACCACGCCGTCGCTCGGGTGGAGAACGGCGAGAACCGCTCTCTTGCAGCCGCTCTGACGGGATCGACGCTTGCCGTCACCCTGGACGGTGTGCGCCGTGAGTATGTGACCGCCGCAGATGACGGCCAGATGTGGCTGGCCGGTAGGGCGGGCACCGTGGTGGTCACCGAGGTGCAGGAGGCCGCTGTGCGGCCCGACGATGAGCGCAGCGGCGACGCGGAGCTGACAAGCCCGATGCCGGGCACCGTGGTCGCGGTCGGCGCCGATTCCGCGACACCCGTCACCGTCGGCACGGTCGTTGTCACCGTGGAGGCGATGAAGATGGAACATGCGCTGACCGCGCCCGTCGACGGCATCGCCGAACTGCTCGTCGGCGTCGGCGATCAAGTCAAAGTGGGCCAACCGCTGGCCCGGATCATTGCGCACCCGAACGAAGGGGCCCCCCAATCATGAGCGACTTTCTGTCGACCGGCACGCTGCCGGACCACTACGTGCAACTCGCGAAGACCGTGCGCGACTTCGCGCAAAGCGTCGTCGCGCCAGTGGCGGCCCAACACGACGCCGACCATTCCTTCCCGTACGAAGTGGTGTCGGGGATGGCCGAGATGGGCCTGTTCGGATTGCCATTCCCCGAAGAATACGGCGGCATGGGTGGCGATTATTTCGCGCTGTGCATTGCACTCGAGGAACTTGGCAAAATCGACCAGAGCGTGGCGATCACGCTGGAGGCCGGTGTGTCGTTGGGGGCAATGCCGGTGTACCGGTTCGGGAACGACGCGCAGAAACAGGAGTGGTTGCCGCAGTTGACGAGCGGCCGAGCGCTTGCGGCGTTCGGATTGACCGAAGCCGGTGGCGGTACCGATGCGGGTGCGACGAAGACCACCGCGAGGCCCGACGACGGGCACTGGGTCATCAACGGCAGCAAACAGTTCATCACCAACTCGGGCACCGAGATCACCAGGCTCGTCACGGTCACCGCGGTGACCGGCAATCATGAAGACGGAAAAGAGATTTCATCGATCCTGGTGCCCGTGCCGACGCCGGGATTCACGGTGGAGCCGGCATACAACAAGGTCGGCTGGAACGCGTCGGACACGCATGGGCTGAGTTTTGACGACGTGCGGGTGCCGGCCGAGAACCTGCTCGGGGAACGAGGACGCGGTTACGCCAACTTCCTGCGAATCCTTGACGAAGGCCGGATCGCGATCGCGGCGTTAGCCGTTGGCACCGCGCAAGGCTGCGTCGACGAGTCCGTGAAATACGCGAAGGAGCGCGAGGCGTTCGGTCAGCCGATCGGCCTTAACCAGGCGATCGCGTTCAAGATTGCCCGGATGGAGGCCCGCGCGCACACCGCGCGCACTGCGTACTATGACGCGTCCGCGCTCATGCTGTCGGGCAGACCGTTCAAGAAGCAGGCGGCGATCGCGAAAATGGTGGCCAGTGAGGCGGCGATGGACAACGCCCGCGACGCCACGCAGATCTTCGGCGGGTACGGATTCATGAACGAATTCGCGGTGGCCCGGCATTACCGCGACAGCAAGATTCTCGAGATCGGAGAGGGCACGACCGAGGTGCAGCTGATGCTCATCGCTCGAGAGGCCGGTCTGTAACGAAACGGTTGCTGTCCGATAACGGCGCCGGCCCGGGGTCTGCGCAAACGCTCATCGGGGACACGTTTTTTCGTTGTCCCAAATTACGGCGAAGTACCCGGTTTCGGGCGCATAATGGCGGCAGTGTCAGTGCTACGACGGGTCTCGGCAGACGCGCCGCCGGTACCCTGCGCGTGGCGCGTATGCGGGTTTGCTGAGACCCGTCGAGCGGTGACGCCAAACCGGGGTTATGCCAAGGAGGCGGCGTGCCTATCTCGAGGGCGGTCGATCTGGACCCGATCAGCCTGATCGGGCCGGATGGCCTCCCCACGGCCGAGGACCGGTACAACCGCGAGTTGCCCGAAGAAACCCTGACCTGGCTGTACGAAATGATGGTGTTGACCCGCGACCTCGACGCCGAATTCATCAACTTGCAGCGCCAGGGCGAGATCGCGCTTGTGGCGTCGTGCCGCGGTCAAGAGGCCGCGCAGATAGGCTCGGCAGCCTGTTTGCGGAAGTCGGACTGGCTGTTTCCGCAGTACCGCGAGCTCGGGGTATTTCTGCTGCGGGGAATCACGCCCGCCAACGTAGCTGGGGTTTGGCGCGGAAGATGGCATGGCGGGCTGGAATTCACCCGCAAGCACTGTGCCCCGATCGCGATTCCGATCGGCACCCAGTGCCTGCACGCTGTGGGCGCCGCGATGGCAGCACAGTTGCTCGGCGAGGATACGGTAGCGGTGACCTATCTGGGTGACGGCGCCACCAGCCAGGGCGATGCCCATGAAGCCCTCAACCTCGCTTCCGTGTTCGCCGTTCCATGCGTCTTCTTTGTGCAAAACAACCACTGGGCGATCTCGGTGCCGGTCAGTCGTCAGCTGGCGGGCCCGTCGATCGCACACCGGGCCATCGGTTACGGAATGCCCGGGATCCGAGTCGACGGGAACGATCCGCTGGCCTGCTACGTGGTGACCGCGGAAGCGGCCGAGCGGGCCCGAGCGGGCGGCGGCCCAACGCTGATCGAGGCGATCACCTACCGGATGGGACCGCACACCACATCGGATGACCCGACGCGTTACCGGTCGAAGGCGGAGGTGGAGCATTGGGCAGCGCTTGATCCGATTCCGAGGTACCGCACCTACCTCCGTCACATCGGCGTGTGGAACGAACGGCTGGACGAGCGCGTGCGCACGCGATCTGCACGGATGCGAACGGAGCTTCGTGACGCCGTCGTGGGGGCGCCGGACATAGCAGTAACCGACCTTTTCGACACCACCTACGCCGACATCACCCCCGATCTCGTGGAGCAGCGACAGCAACTGCTGAATGAGTTGGCGAAGGAGGGCTGACATGACGCAGATGATGGATCGGCCCACGGCCACACCGGAACCCATCGGCCCCATGCTGACCCCGGTGGCGTCGGCCACGAATGTGACCATGGTGCATGCCATCAACCGGGCGTTGCACGACGCGATGGCCGCCGACGAGCGGGTGCTGGTGTTCGGCGAGGACGTCGCGCGACTCGGCGGGGTGTTTCGGGTGACCGAGGGTCTGGCCGAAACGTTCGGCGAGAAGCGCTGTTTCGATACACCGCTGGCCGAGTCCGCGTTGATCGGCGTTGCTGTCGGACTGGCACTGCGCGGATTTGTGCCGGTTCCGGAAATCCAATTCGACGGTTTCAGTTATCCGGCGTTCAATCAGCTCGTCAGCCACCTGGCAAAGTACCGAATGCGCACCCACGGCGAGATCGACATGCCGGTCACTGTGCGGTTGCCGTCGTTCGGCGGGATCGGCGCGGTCGAACATCACTCGGAGTCCACCGAGACCTACTGGGTACACACCGCCGGGCTGAAGGTAGTGGTTCCGTCGACACCTGCGGATGCGTACTGGCTGCTGCGGCATGCCGTTTCGAGCCGCGACCCGGTGATCTACCTCGAACCCAAGCGGCGTTACTGGGCGCGGGGAGACATCGACACCGCCACGCCGGGACTCCCGATCGGGCGTGCGGCCGTTCGCCGCAACGGCGACCATGTCACCGTGCTCACCTACGGCGGTCTGGTGCAGACGGCGCTGCGCGCTGCTGAGACCGCGAACGCGGACTACAACTGGGATCTCGAGGTCATCGACCTGCGCTCGCTGAGCCCCCTCGACTTCGACACCATCGCCGCCTCGGTCCGCAAGACCGGCCGGGTGGTGGTGCTGCACGAGGGTCCGCGCACCCTCGGGTTCGGCGCCGAGCTCGCGGCCCGCATTCAGGAGCAGCTGTTCTACGACCTGGAGGCGCCGGTCTTACGCGCGACGGGCTTTGACACCCCGTACCCGCCGGCGCGGCACGAGAAGCTCTGGCTGCCCGGCCCGGACCGGCTGTTGGACTGTGTCGAGAAGGTCCTGGCGGCGCAGTGAGCGTCCAGCCGTTCCTCCTACCCGACCTCGGCGAAGGTTTAGAGGACGCAACGCTTACGAGTTGGAGCGTCGAGGTGGGCGATGTGGTCGAGCTCAACCAGACCCTGTGCTCGCTCGAAACGGCGAAAGCAGAGGTCGAGATCCCCAGCCCGTATGCCGGGCGGGTGGTCGAACGCTGCGGGGACGTCGGCGACGTGCTGCCCGTCGGCTCGGTACTGGTGCGCATCGACACCGAATCCGCTGAGCCGCAAGGACGCCACCCGGTGCTGGTCGGCTACGGCGCCGATGACGCGATGGACACCAGCAGGCGGTCGCAGCGGACTCGCCCCCGCGCGGCTCCGGCTGTCCGCAAGCTCGCGAAGGATCTGCACGTCGACCTCACCGCGTTGCAATCCGGCTCGGGCGGTGACGGCGTGATCACCCGCGCAGATGTGCTGGCGTCGGCGGGCACAGACGAGATGATTCGGGTGTCCGGGGTGCACGCCCGGATGGCAGAGCGAATGGCATTGTCCCGCCGCAATATTCCCGATGCCCATGCCAGTGTTGACGTCGACGGGACGCATCTGTTGCAGTTGCACGATCGGTTCTCGGCGGTCGGTGCGGACGTGTCGCCATTTGTCTTGACCCTCCGGCTGCTCGTGATCGCACTGACTCGGCACCCGATCCTGAACTCGACATGGGTCGACGGTGATGACGGCCCGCAGGTGCACGTGCACAGGACGGTCAACCTCGGCGTCGCGGCGGCGACTGATCGCGGGCTGCTTGTGCCAGTAGTGGCCGATGCGGGAAGCAAGACCACACGGGAACTGGCGGCGCGGGTGGCGGAAGTAATCGGCCGCGCGCGCGACGGCAGCATCAAACCTGCTGAACTGCAAGGCTCGACGTTCACAGTGTCGAACTTCGGCGCGCTGGGCCTCGACGACGGAGTGCCGGTCATCAACTACCCCGAGGCCGCGATCCTCGGGGTGGGGGCGCTGCGGGCGCGCCCGGTGGTGATCGATGGCAGGGTGAACGTGCGGTCCACGATGCGGTTGACGTGTTCGTTCGACCACCGCATCGCTGACGGCGCGCAAGTTGCCGAGTTCCTCTGCGAGTTAAGACAACTCATCGAGTCACCGGAAACGGCGCTGCTCGACCTCTAAATCAGCGGCGACGCGCCGCGTTGAGGCGTTCAGCGAACTCCGGTGATCGGATCGACTCCACCTGCGGACCCACTTCGGCTTCGACAGCGAATGTGTGCTGGTCGGTGTCCACCGAACCCGGGCTGACCGTCGTTCGCATTGTCGCCTTCGTCGCGATCACGACGTCGCGGGGCGCGGCCGCCGGACCGGCCGCCAGCTGGAAGGCCGCGGCCACAGGGTCATCGGCCATCGTGAGCGCGACGCCGTGGCGCACCGCGGCGTCGGCATCGAAACGCATGCCGAACAGCAGGGCGGCGCGGGCGACCTCCGGTCCGGCCGCCCGCTGCAGCATCCACGTCATCCCGCCACCGGGGTGGATGCCGAGCTTCTGGAACCTCGCATCAAACAGTGCCCCGGGCCCGGCGATGCGCACATCGCAGGCGAGCGCGAGGTTCAGCCCGGCTCCGACGGCGGGACCGTTGACCGCCGCGACGGTCGGCAGCGCGCAATCGGCAACGGCCAGAAATCCGTCGTAGAGCGCGCGTAGACCCGCGCCGGCGGCGCTTCCGAGCGCCGACAGGTCCGCGCCGGCGCAGAACGCGCTGCCCGCCCCCGTCACGATCACGGCGTGCACATCAGTGTCTGCTTCGGCGCGAGCCACCGCGGCGCGAAGCCCGGCGGAGATCTCGCCCGTCACAGCGTTGCGTCGATCGGGGTCGTTGACCGTGATCAGGGCGGCGCGGTCACGGACCTCGAACAAGACGGAATCAGGCATCCGTCAACAGTAGCCAGCCGGCACGAGTTAGATTCATCAACATGGCATTGCGAGTCATTCAGTGGGCCACCGGTTCGGTGGGCAAGGCCGCGATCGACTGCATCGCGCAACACCCGGAGCTCGAGCTGGTGGGCTGCTGGGTTCACTCAAAAGACAAGCACGGCAAGGATGTCGGCGATATCGTCGGCACCTCATCGCTCGGTGTCACGGCGACCACGAGCATCGACGACATCTTGGCCACAGAAGCCGACGCCGTGGTGTACACCCCGTTGATGGGCAAGACCGACGAGGTGGCCGCACTGCTGCGGTCGGGCAAGAACGTCGTCACCCCAATCGGATGGTTTTACCCGTCCGAACGCCAGGCCGCGCGACTGGGACCCGCGTGCGCGGAGGGAAATGTCAGCCTGCACGGGACGGGCATCCACCCGGGCGGCGTCACCGAAGTGTTCTCGCTGATGCTTTCGGCCATGTCGTCGGCGGTTACGTTCGTTCGGGCCGAGGAGTTTTCAGACATCCGGACGTACGGCGCTCCCGATGTCGTCCGGGACATCATGGGCTTTGGCTGGACCCGGGAAGAAGCCGAGAACGGGCCGATGCTCAAGATGATGAACGGTCTCTTCACCCAGTCGATGGACATGGTGTTGCACACGCTGGGCCTGGCCGAGCGCGCCGAGGTGCGCACCGTCCACGACACCGCAGTGGCCACCGCGCCCATCGAGTCGCCGATAGGGCCGATCGAAGCCGGCAAGGTTGCGGGCCAGCGATTCCACTTGGAAGCTGTCGTCGACGGCGAGGTCGTGGTGCGACTCGGCGTGAATTGGCTGATGGGGGAGGAGAGCCTCGACCCCGCATGGACTCTCGGCGGTGAACGTTACGAGATCGAGGTGAAAGGCAATCCCGACGCGTTCGTGACGATCAAGGGCTGGCAGCCGGAGACGGTTGAAGCCGGCTTGATCAGTAACCCGGGAGTCGTTGCGACAGCGGCGCATTGTGTCAACGCAGTGCCGTACGTCTGCGCGGCGCCGGCGGGAATCGTCACATCGTTGGAGCTGCCTCTGGTCGCGGGGCGCGCGCACCCGAAGTTGCTGGGCGGGTAGCGGTATTGGCCATGGCGTCAGTTGACCTGGACGCGACGGGGCTGCTTGACGGCCTCGATGGTCACGCCCGTGCGGAACGGGCCGAACTCATCGCGTGGCTGCTCGACCGCGGGTTCGCGATCGACCACATCCGCTCGGCGTTGAGTCCGATGCTGTTGCCGGCCAACCGCATCATCGGCGACGACGGCACCGTCGTGTCGGCGCAGGAGCTCAGCGAATCCAGCGGCGTGAGTGTTGAACTGCTGCAACGACTTCACCGGGCCGTGGGCCTCGCCCGAGTCGACGACCCCGCGCTGGCGGTTCTGCCCCGGGCCGACGCCGAGTCGGTGTTGCCTGCGGCCGAGCTGATGAAGGCGGGTTTCACGGCAGACGAAATGGTGCAGATCCTTCGCCTGCTGATGGATGGCCTCACGCATGCGGCCATCGTGATGCGCCAGACGGCGCTTTCGCACCTGCTCCAGCCGGGCACGAGCGAACTCGAGTTGGCGCTCGCTGCTGAGGCGCTGTCAGACCAAACCGACCCACTGCTCGGCCCCATGATCGAAGGCCTGTTACGTGTTGCGCTCCGTCACGGGTTTCAGACCGAGGTGGTCAATGCCACCGAGCGGGCCTCCGGTGCGCTACCCGGAGCACGCGACGTCGCGGTGGCATTCGCCGATCTCGTCGGGTTCACAGGTCTCGGGGAGGCACTGGCGCCCGACGACCTCGCGCACCTGGCGGGCGAACTGGCTGATCACGCGCGAGAAGTCACCCGCGATCCCGTGCAGTTTGTCAAGACGATCGGCGATGCCGTCATGTTCGTCAGCCCCGAACCCCTGGCGCTGCTAAATGTCGTTCTCGATCTCATCGATGCCGTCGCCGAGGATGCGTTGCCCCGGCTGCGGGTCGGCGTCGCTCACGGACCGGCCGCCAGTTACGCGGGCGACTGGTATGGCACCCCGGTCAACGTGGCGAGCCGCATCACCGCGGTCGCTCCGCCCTGGACGGTCTATGCCGAACAGTCGGCGCGGGCAGAAATCGGCGACGTGCCGGGAATCGACTGGCAGGAGATCGGCCCGCGGCGCCTCAAGGGGGTCGGAGGCCATGTTCGGCTGTTCCGGGCGAGCCGTGCGCCCCAGGCTCCCACCGAGCACGGCTAGCCCCGATCCCGTTTCCGTCAAACCTCCGGACAATACTGAACTGCGTGCACGCCGCCACGGATCCACTCACCTGGGCCACGTGCGCTTCCGCGTGGCGGCTGGACGTGTCCTCGGCGATCCTGATCGGGCTGCTGGTCGTCGGCTACTCGTGGTGTGCGCGGCGTGCGCGGCTGCGTGAACAGCCCGTCGACGCGAGCCGTGCCTGGTGTTTCGGCACCGGTGTCGCGCTGTGGGCGCTGGCCACGATGAGCGTGATCGGGGTCTACGCCTCCGCGCTGTTCTGGGTCCGCGCCCTGCAGGTGGTGCTGCTTGTGTTCGTGGCCCCCTTCTTCATCGCCGCCGGTAAGCCGCTGACCGCCCTGCGCAGCGCGCTCGGCGCCGAGGGGCGCGAGCAGTTCGACCGGCTCGTGGGCAGCCGGTGCGCGCGGGTGCTGGCGTTCCCGCTGACCACGTCGGTTGCGATGCTCGCCACGCCGTGGCTGCTTTATCTGACGCCGTGGTACACGGCGTCGCTGCAGGTCGGCTGGTTAGGGGCGCTGACCCGGATATTTCTGGTGCTCGTCGGATTGGGATATTTCTATTCGCGGTTGCAGGCCGACCCGGTGCCCCGTAGATTTTCCCAGCTGGTCTCGCTGCTGATCAGCGTCGGCGAGACGCTCGGAGACGGGGTACTGGGCCTCGTGCTGTGGCAGGGGCCGTTGATCGCCGCCGGCTATTACCTCGGTTTGCACCGGTCCTGGGGCCCCGATCTGCGTCTGGACCAGACAATCGGCGCCGGGGTGCTGTGGATTTTGGGCGATGTCGTGGGGATTCCGTTCGTGTTGGTGCTGATGCGCGCGCTGTCGACCGATGAAAAGGCGCGGGAGAAAGAGGTCGACACGGAGTTGGACCGGATCGAGCAGGCGGAGGCTGCACAACCCATGCAGTCGACGGGGATGCAGACGGGCCTGTGGTGGGAAAACGACCCGCAGCTGCGAGAGCGTTTCCACCGTGGCTGAGTGCCTTTTTAACGGTTGCGCAACGGCCGAGTCGCTGACCGCGTTTGCGCCTTTACCTCGTCCATAATGGTGACCATGCCCTCGGCGCCGAAACCGCTGCCCCGGAATCGGATCCGAAGGCACTGATAGATGAGCGTTTCAACGTCGGCGCGGGACGCCCCCCCGACGACATCAGCCAAGCCGCCACGGCGCTCGCCGCTCGGCGCCGGCAGGGTCGTCATCGCCTTGATCTCGGCCTTCGTCGTGGCGCTCACCGGCCTCGGCTGGTCGGCGACGCGCCACCTGATCGGTGGAATGACCGTGTCGCAGGCGCTGGGTCTGGATGCACCGAGGTCGAGCGACGGGTCGATGAACATCCTGCTCATCGGGTTGGATTCACGCAAAGACCAGAACGGCGAGGACCTGCCGCAAGACCTCCTGGACCAGCTTCATGCCGGCGGATCCGACGACGGTGGCTACAACACCAACACCCTGATCCTGGCCCACGTCAGGGCGGACGACCGGGTGGTGGCGTTTTCGATTCCCCGCGATGACTACGTGGCCGTCGACGGCATAGCCGGGTACGACCACATCAAGATCAAACAGGCATACGGTCTGGCCAAGGCTCAGTTTGAACAGAAGCTGGTGGACCGAGGGGTAACCGACCCGGCGACCGTGGAAAAGCAGGGCCGCGAAGCGGGCCGGGCAGCGACGCTGCGTGCGGTGCGCAACCTCACGGGGGTACCCATCGACTATTTCGCCGAGATCACCCTGGCCGGCTTCTACGATGTGACCAAGGCGCTGGGTGGGGTGGACGTATGTCTCAACAACGCTGTGCAGGACGACTATTCGGGTGCTGACTTCCCCGCCGGGACGCAGCGCCTGGATGCCGCGCAGGCGCTTGCGTTCGTGCGGCAGCGCCACGGTCTGGACAACGGCGACCTCGATCGCACGCACCGTCAGCAGGCCTTTCTGGTGTCCGTGATGCATCAGCTCCAGCAGGCGGGCACCTTCACCGACATGACGAAGTTGTCGCAGTTGATGGACGTCGCCCGCAGGGACATCGTGCTGTCCGACGGCTGGGGAGACGAGCAGTTGCGGCGTCTCGGCGATATCGCCGGGGGTGCCAATGTGACGTATCGAACGTTGCCGGTGCTCCGCTACGACGAGGTCGACGGCGAGTCCGTCAACGTCATCGACCCGGCCGAGATCCGGGCCCAGGTGGCCGCCGCGTTCGGTCAGGACGGCGCCCCGCCGGCGCCGAGCCCGCCGTCGAGCACCGTCGACGTCATCAACGGCGGATTCACCGACGGTCTGGCCGCGGAGGTTTCGCAGGTGCTGTCGAGCCGTGGGTACGCCTCCGGCGAGGTCCGCAATGCGGTCAGTGCGGAGCCCACCACGACCGCGATCCTCTACGGCCGCGGCGCCGCAAGCGACGCGACCAATCTCGGCAAGCTGCTCGGGATCGACGCGAAACCGCAATCGGATCCGACCGTCGACCCTGGACATGTCCGCGTCACCCTGGGTGCCAACTATGCGCTGCCCCCCTCCGCCAGTCAGGTCACCGATGCCAACGCGACGGGCCCTTCGGCAAATCCGGGGGCGAGGGCGGCACCCGACGGGGCCGACGCCCCGCCGGACGCGGGGAAGCCGATTGTCGGCACCTCGGTCCCCTGCGTGGACTGATCACCCACTGCCCAGTTGGATCGCTTTGACGATCAGCAGCACCGCGCCGAGGACCAGGTAGCTGCGCAGTGCGATCATGCCGAGCCGGGTGCCCGCCGACCAGGTGACCGGCTGCAGCAGGGTCAGCGGCGGCATCCGCCAGACGGTTCGGTCGTACCCGGCCGGCAGCGGTGGCGGTGCGGGTGCGGGGTGGCGCCGCGCGTGCCAGCGCAGTGCAAGAACGGCCAGCGCGGCCAGCACGAACAGACCGCCGGTGAGGTAGAGGGACAACGTGACGACGTTCAGGTGCGGGAACAGTGTGGTAGCCATCAGGATCCCGGATAGCAGCAGCAGCGTGCCGACGATGAGCCCCGCCAACCAGTTCAGCCACGTTCGGTTCACCCACGGGCCAAGCACTTCCCGGTCGTTGCACAGCAGCAGCAGGAACACGCTCGCGCTGGGCAGCAGCAGTCCGGCCAGGGCCTGCACCGCGGTGGTGATCAGCCCCAGCGGCGCGCCGGGGATGAGCACGATCGCCGCGGCCAGCACCACCATCGCCGTGTAGGACAGGTAGAACTGCCTGGCGTCGCTGAAGCTGCGGTGCAGGGAGTGCCTGAGGCCGAACACGTCGCCGAAGGCGTAGCTCGTGGCTAGCGTGACCGCGGCCGCCCCGATGATCGAGGCGTCCAGCAGCACGATCGCAAAAATGGCGCCGAGCCAATGGCTGCTTTGCGAGAGCAGATGCGCGATGTCGCCGGCATCGACGAACTTGCCGACCGAGTCGGTGGAGCGCGCCGCCCAGTCGCCGGTCATCAGCAGCGCGGCCGCGCCGATCACAACGACGAACGCGCCGATGACCGTGTCGGCGCGTTCGTAGCTGACGAAGCGGGGGGTGATGCGCTTGTCCACGACATTGGACTGCTGGAAGAACAGCTGCCACGGCGCCACCGTGGTACCGACGACCGCGATGATCAGCAGCACCGCATCCGACGAGATACCACCGGAAATGCTGGGCACCACAAACGATTTCGCCGCAAGTCCCCACTGCGGATGCGACATCAGCAGCATCGGGATCTGCACCAGGGTGATGGCGATGAACACGAACATCGCCCGCTCCCAGCGCCGGAAGCTGCCGGTGGCCATGATCGCGACCAGCGCGACGGCGCCGGTCGGCACGACGATGTACCTGGAGATGCCGAAGTAGTCGGCGGCCAAACCGATGCCGATGAATTCGGTGACCAGGGTCAAAAAGTTCAGCAGGAAAAGGTCGCCGACCGAGAACCAGCCCCAGCCGCGGCCGAAGCGTTCATTGATCAGCCGGGCGTGCCCGACGCCGGTGACCGCGCCCAGTCGGACCACCATCTCCTGGTTGACGATCAGCACCGGGATCAGCAGCAGCAGCACCCACAGCAGCGAATAGCCGTAGTTCTGCCCGGCCTGGGCGTAGGTCGCGACACCACCGGCGTCGTTGTCGCCGACCATCACGATGATGCCGGGGCCGATGATGGCCGCCAGGGTCAGCAGTCGGGTCTTAAGCGTGCGAGGCCGCTCCGTGTCGGTGACGCTGATCTTGCCGAACGCACCTTCGATGTCGCCGAGGTGGGCGCTGTCCAGGATGGCGCTTTGGGCGGCGGGCCGCGAAATTGGTTGCGGTTGGGCCGCTTTGTCGTCGGTGTCGGTCACGGCCGGGCTCCCGGCGCTTCGCCGGCCTGTCCGTCGGTCGAGGCCGTGGTCACCGCGGTCTCCCGCACCGGGCGGGGCGCGGGTTCTCGGCGGCGCCAATCCTCGGGAATGGTGGCCTCGAGCACGTCGTCGACCGTGACGACGCCGAGGACGCGGTCGTCGTCGTCGACGACGGGGATGCTGTAGAGGTTGAAGTCGGCCATCAACAGCGCGATGTCGGTCACGTCGGTGTCCGCGGTCACCCGCACCGGGTCGTAATCCATCAGTGCCGCAACGACGTCCGACGCCGGGGCCTGCAGTAACGCGATGACGGACACCACACCGGTGAGCCGCCGGTCATCGTCGATGATGTGCATCTTCAGCAAGGCCTCGGGCTGCAGCGACGTCGCGTTGGCGATCAATTGCAGCGCCGCACCGGCGGTCACGGTGGCCGGGCAGGACACAAAGTCGACGTTCATCAGCCCGCCGGCGCTATCGGGGTTGAAGCCCATCAGCGTGATGACCTTGGTGCGCTGCGGTGCGGGCATCAGGTCCAGCACGCGGCGACGCCGCGATTGGCGCAGGTCGGAGATCGCGTCGGCGGCATCGTCTGCGCGCATCCTGGCCAGCAGCCCGGCAACCTCGGTGTCGGACATGTCGTTGAACAGCTGACGGGCCTTGTCGGGGTCGAGTTCCTCGAAGACGTCGGCCTCCAGTTCGGGATCGCTGTGGACCCGGTCGAGGATCTCGCCGCCTTCTTCTCTGTTCCCTTCCTCGATCAGGTCGGCGATCTCCGCGGGTTTGAGTTCACCCATCCGCTTCGAGAGCCGGCGCACCTCTTTGGTGTGGGCGTGGCCGATCAACGGCTCGAACGCTTTCCAGTCCCGCGCGGCATGGCCGCCGGATCGCTTGATGAGGCCGAAGAGCCGCGGCGGGCGGCGGGTGTCGAGGCGCACCAGCACCCAGCCGTCGCCGGTGTCCTCCAGTTGGGCGTCGTAGGCGCGCACCAGCTCGACGGTGGCCACGTCGATGAGCCGGTGACCGAGAATGTCGGCGCGCAACAGCACCTCGCCCTCGCGGCGTTCGAACCCGCGCAGGTCGATCTTGTTCTTGGTCAGTGTGATTCGGCCGGGTGTGTATTCGTCGATGTTTTGACTGCCCACGAACACCTGCCGTCCACCGACTTCGGCGACTATCCCGGTCACCAGCGGGTACTCGTCGGCGCTGCGCAGCCGGACGATGACATCCTCGACGCGGCCGAACGCATCACCGGATCGCGTCACCACCGGAGCGCGGAGCAGCTGGGACAGGTGGATGACAGTGCGGTTGGTTTCGAGTTGCGGGCCGGTTGGTGTGTTCACTGGTTCTCCTGTGATGTCGAGTTCTCCTGTGATGTCGAGCCACGTCGAGTCAGCACCGCCGGGAACGTTTCCCGCATCCCATCTTTGCCGAGCATGAGTCGTAGAACAACGCGCGCGAGACAGTCAAACGCTTGCACAACCTTGGGAAGAGCGCCAGTCTTAGGTCGGTAGCCGCCGGTTGACGATCACGGCCATCAAACAGGCGATCGTGGCCGTCACCACGGCGAGTCGCAGCCAACCCGCACTGGCTGGTTGTTGCACGACCTGGAACCCAACGTCTTGTTGCACCGCAAGGTAACTCGCCGCGAGCTCATCGACCGTGGATGCGTTGAAGGTCTTGCCGCCGGACAGTTCCGCAATCTTTTTCAGCATGGAATCGTCAACAGGCACAGGAACTGAGGTGCCGTTGATGTCAACGGTTCCGTTTGGCGTGCCGAACGCGATCGTCCAGACCGGCACGCCGTGATCCTTTGCCGCACGTGCCGCCGTGTACGCGCCATGCGGATTGTCCGGATTGCCCGGCTTGTTTTCCTTGCCGTCCGACAGCACGATCATTCGGGTCGGGGGTGGTGTCGGGTCACCGGCGCCGAGGACCGCGGCGACGGTTGCTATCGAGTCGAGTCCCGCGAAGATTGCGTCGCCTATTGCCGTCGAGTCGGCGGGGCGTAGGTTGTCGAGCGCGAAGACGGTCGCGTTGTGATCTGGGGTCGGCGAGACAAGGACGTTGGCTGTCCCCGCGAACGAAATCAGACCCAAGTTGATTCCTGGTGTCATCTTCTTGGCAAACGCCTTCGCCTGGTCGCGAGCCGAGTCCAACCGACTGGGCGGTACGTCGGTAGATCGCATCGACTGCGAAACGTCGATGGCCAGCATGATGACCGCCCGGTTGCGTGGAATCTTCGCGGAACGGGTGGGCCCTGCCATCGCCATCGTCAACAGCAGGAGCGCGACCAGCATCAGGGCTATCGGCACGTGACGCCAGGGCGTGGGGCGGTCCCGTGCGACCGAACCCTCCAGGTCGGGATCCGCGAACCGCCGCATCCGACGCCGTTGACGAGCCCGGATCGTCAGGTACAACGCCAGCACGCCGCTAGGCACCACGACAGACAGGAACAGCCACGGATGCTGAAATCCTGACGTCGACATATCGCCGACGACCGGTACTCTCATGACCCGTCCCTCCTGAAGACGCCGCGCCCCAGCGTACCGGGGTACTGTAAAACACTCGCTTAAGTGTTTGACTGTGTCAGCTGTGGTGTACTGGATTCGTGCTGTCCGGCTTCGCCAACGCGTGGTTCTTCCTCTATTTACTCGTCGTCCTCGCGGTGGTCGCGCTCTACGTGGTCTACCTGCGGATTCACCGCCGCCGCGTGATGCGCTTCGCCAACATGGAAGTGCTCGAGCGGGTGGCTCCTGGGAGAACACCGAGTCGCTGGCGGCACCTGCCGGTCGTGCTTTTGGTGGCCGCTCTTGCTTTGCTCACCACCGCGATGGCCGGGCCGACCCAGGATATTCGGATCCCCCGCAACCGTGCCGTGGTGATGCTGGTGATCGACATCTCGGAATCCATGATCGCCACCGACGTGCTGCCCAGCAGAATCGAAGCGGCCAAAGAGGCTGGCAAGAAGTTCGCCGAAGCGCTCACGCCGGGTATCAACCTCGGCCTCGTGTCATTCGCCGCCGGCGCGACGCTGCTGGTAGCCCCCACGACGGACCGCGGGGAGGTCGAACGTGCGATCGACACGCTCAAGCCGGCTCCCCGCACCGCTACCGGCGAAGGCATATTCACCGCCCTGCAGGCGATCGCGACGATGACCGCAGTGATGGGCGGCGGGCCCGGTCCGCCGCCGGCCCGCATCGTGCTGGAGTCGGACGGCAAGGAGACGGTGCCGCAGGACCCCGACGCCCCGCGGGGTGGCTTCACTGCAGCCCGCGCTGCCAAAGCCCAGGGCGTGGGCATCTCCACGATCGCGTTCGGCACACCCGACGGTGTCATCAACTTCGAAGGCGCCGAGATCCCGGTGCCGGTGGACGACCAGACGTTGAAAACCATCTGTGACATCACGGGCGGGGAGGCGTTCAGCGCGGGAAGCCTGGACGAGTTGAATACCGTCTACACCACCTTGCAGGAGCAGATCGGCTACGAGACCATCCGCGGCGACGCGAGCCAGAGGTGGGTCGAATTCGGCACGATGGTGCTTGCGGTGGCGGCCATAGCGGGCTTGCTGATCAATCGTCGACTGCCTGAGTGACCGGTACCGGCAACGCCTGGCTCTAATCGCCTGTGCGCACGAATTTTGTAGTGATATCGCCGCTCGCGCAGGCGGACCCGGTCTCTTGATCGTGGCCGTTTCCGGCGAGCAGGGTGATCGGATCCTGGGATGGTTGAGGCAGGGCGAACTCCGCGGTGACCCTCACGTGCGACGTGCCGCCGGAAGGACAAGCTGCGTCGTATGCCTGGTCCCATTCCCACTTTCCGCCGCCGAACACCAACGGCGCTACGTAATCGCCTCCCTCGAAGTAGCTCATGCATCCATCGCCGGTGCGCAGGCAGTCCGTACGGACAGCCACGTCGCGCTCGGCGTTGGGCGCCCCGTTACTGAAGTTAATGGTCTGGTGGTAATGGCCGTGCAGCGCTTCCGCCGGCGAGACCACCCGCGGTGGCAGGCTGCCCGGGTCGGGAAGGCTGTTGACGTCGACGTCTCCGGTGCGGGTGAAAGTCACGGTTCGCTTGACCTCGCACGCGTTGCCGGCGGCACGTTGGGCCAGGGATTACCTTCGAGGTCGGTGCCCGGGCCAAGGGAGGCGGTGTAGGTGCCGGTGAAGGGACCCGGGTTCGGCGGCGGCGCGGCGGTGGGCGGCGCGGTGACGTTCGTCGCGGCGGCGGGGGGCGCTGCGGACGGGGTTGGTTTCGTGCTGCGGGGGTGGGAGACCGTGACGGCGGCAAAGGTGCCACCGGCGATCAGCACCACGATCGCGAGCAGAGCTGGAATGACGACGTGGGGGCGCCGCCACCTCCGCTGTTTAGGGGTGGGCGTCGCGTCGGGTGATGGTAGGCCGGGCGCAGGTTGGGTGGCGGACAGCGTCCATCGCGGCGGGAACGCCGTTCTGCTCGCGTGACGGTCGCGGGGGCGGCTGGAGCATGTGGGCGACCGCGATCTGCTCAAGGGTGCTACCCGGAAACGGCAGTTGGCCGGTCAGCGCTTCATAGAGCACACACGCCAGTGCGTAAATGTCGGCGCGCGCGTCCGCCGTGCCGCTCTGAAACCGCTCCGGTGACATGTAGGACCAGGTCCCGACGGTTGCCCCGGTGCTCGTCAGGCCGGTCTCGCCGGCGGCGCGCGCGATGCCGAAATCGATCAGATACGCAAAGTCGTTGTCGTCGAGCAAAATGTTGGACGGCTTGATGTCCCGATGCACCAACCCGACCTTGTGCGCGGCCTGCAATGCCTGGGCCACCTGCTCGATGATTCGCACCGCCCGCTCAGGGGACAGCGGGCCGTCGGCCAGCACGGTGTGTAGATCGCGGCCCTTGATCAGCCGCATGGTCACATACAGCCGGCCGTCGATTTCGCCGAAATCGTGGATGGGCACCACGTGCGGCTCGTCGAGGCCGGCCGCGGCCTTCGCTTCGCGGCGGAACCGTTCCTGAAACACCGGATCGTCGGCGAAATTGGCGGGCAGCAGCTTCAGCGCCACCGTCCGGTCGATGGCGGTGTCGTAGGCTCGCCACACCTCGCCCATGCCGCCGCGGCCCAGCAATGCGATGAGCCGGTAGCGTCCGAACGGCGTCTCATCCACATCAGCCTCCCGGCCCCAATCCAGCAAACACAGCACAAAGCGGGCGAGATCACCCGCCTCTGAGTTCGCATTCTCGACGTCACGGCTTGAAAGATTCTTGGGACTATTTGGCGCGCGCGTCGGTCCGCTCCTAGGGTGGCGGTCTGTGGGTGCGTTGGATGGACGGGTCGCCCTGATCACCGGTGGGGCCCGAGGGCAGGGCCGCGCGCATGCGTTGGCATTGGCGGCCGAAGGGGCGGACATCGTCGTGGCCGATGCGCCCGGCCCGATGATCGACCTGACCTACAAGCTCGGCACGGAGGACGACCTGCGGGAGACCGCCAAGCGGGTCGAAGAGCTGGGCCGACGCTGCCTGCCGTTGACCCTCGACGTGCGCGACTCGGCCCGGGTTGGCGCGGCGGTCGAGCAGACGCTGACGGAGATGGGCAGCCTCGACATTGTGGTGGCCAACGCCGGGGTCGTCAGCACCGGGCCGTTAGAAGAGGTCAGTGACCAGGTTTGGCAGCAGCTGGTGGACACCAACCTGACCGGCGTATTTCACACCCTGCGGGCGGCCATACCGGTGATGCGGCGCCAGCGCTTCGGCAGGATCGTGGTGACATCGTCGATGGGAGGTCGAATGGGCATTCCGCAGCTGGCGGCGTACAACGCCACCAAATGGGGGATCATCGGGCTGGCCAAGTCCGTGGCCCTGGAGGTCGCCAAAGAGGGGATCACGGTCAACGTCATCTGCCCCACCACGACGCAGACACCAATGGTGCAGCCCGCGGGCGGCGACGACGTTCCCGATGAATTGGTGCGCCGCATGATGAAAGCCAACCCGATACCTGCGCCGTGGCTTCAACCCGAGGACGTCAGCCGCGGAGTGCTCTACCTGGTCACCGACCCCGGGGTCATCACCGGCAGTGTCCTGGAGATCGGCCTCGGCGGCAGCGCCCGCATCCACTGACCCGGCGCGGTGTTCATACTGAATACCGTGGGATCGCCCGCATTCACCGCCGAGGATTCGGCCCGATACCGTGCCGCAGGCTGGTGGTGCGACTCGACACTGTCCGACGCGGTACGTCGCAACGCCACGGAATCGCCCGACCGGGCTGCCTATGTCGACCATCCGGACGTGTCGCTGACCTGGCGCGAATTCGACCATGCGGCGACGGCTTTGGCGGAACAGCTGGTCGGTGTCGGCGTTGCTGCGGGTGATCGGGTAGCGGTGTGGCACGGCGACTGCGCCGCCATCCACGTGCTCTTCGTCGCGGTCGAACGCTGCGGCGCCGTCGTCGTCGGGATCGGCGCGCGGGCCGGCACTCGCGAAGTCGCGTCGATACTGCGAACTTCGCAGCCGCGGTTGCTGATCAGCGATCCGCAGCGCAGCACCGCCGCGAGGCAGGCCGCGGCCGTGGATTCCGAATTCGCGGGTCCGTTGCTGGTCCTGGGGCGTGACGGCGGCGCGTTGTCGCTGAACATCCACGCCGAACCTGCGCCGTTGACGGCCGAAAACCGGCTGGGCCCCGACGATGTCTTCCTGATCAACTCCACCTCCGGTACCACCGGACTGCCCAAATGTGTCGTGCACACCCAAAACCGTTGGCGTTACTTTCACCAGAAGGCCGTCACGAACGGGGTACTCACGTCCGACGATGTGTTCCTGCCCGTGATACCCACGCCGTTCGGCTTCGGGCTGTGGACCACCCACACGACGCCGATCTTTCTCGGCGCGACCGCGGTCATTCTGAACCGGTTCACCCCGGCGGCGGCGTGTGAAGCGATTGCGCGGCACAAGGTCACCGTGCTGTGCTGTGTCAGCACGCAATTGACGATGCTGATGGCCGACGGGACATTCCGCGATTACGACCTGAGCTCGGTGCGTGTCGTGTTCACAGGCGGGGAGGCGTTGCCGTATCGGCCGGCCGCCGAGTTCGAGGAACTCACCGGCGCAAAGATATTGCAATTCTACGGCTCGAATGAGACCGGGCTGCTGAGCGGGACCAGCGTGAATGATTCGCGCGAACGCCGGCTGCGCACGGCCGGCAAGATCGTACCGGAGATGTTCGTCAGACTCTTCGACGGCGACGAGGACGTCACCGACACGGGGCGCGGCCAGCCCGCGTGCCGGGGACCGGCGACCTGTGTTGGCTACCTCGGCGGTGCGGACCACGACAAGCTGTTCACCAGCGACGGGTGGATGCGGATGGGCGACATTTGCAAGATCGATGCGGAAGGCTATCTCAGCGTCACCGGCCGGATATCCGATTTCATCGTCCGGGGCGGCAAGAACATCAGCGCAGCGCAGGTCGAGGACGCCGTCACAACCCATCCCGCGGTCGCCGTGGCGGCCGCGGTGGCGATGCCCGATCCGGTGTTCGGTGAGAGAGTCTGCGTCTACGCCGAGCTTTCCGAGGCCTTCAGCTCTTCGCGCAAGCGCTCATCGCTTTCCCACCAGATCGACCTGTCTGAACTCACTGAACATCTGTTGGCGCAGGGAATTTCGAAGGAACTGCTGCCCGAACGACTGATCGTGCTCGACGAACTCCCGCGATCGTCGGGGGGAAAGATCGCCAAAGGCCAGCTCCGCGAGGAAATTCGAGCCAGGATGGAGGCCCATTATGAACGGTCCTAGTGCGCGGCGAGGTGGCCTCGAGGCATGGGCCCCATCGGTGATGCCCCCGATCGGCGTCGAACTGTCCAACGAGCAGGCGCTCGCCGTGGCGTTTCGGCACCTGGCTGGGATCGGGTTCGCGGAGAACATGGCCGGACACATCACCTGGCAGCTCGACGGACAAACCGACATGTTGGTCAATCCGTGGGGACTGTGGTGGCACGAAATCACCGCATCGGACATCTGCGTGGTCGACGAGGATGCGCGGGTGGTGCGCGGTCGGTGGGATGTCACGCCCGCGATACACATCCATACGGAGCTGCACCGTGTCCGCGCCGATGCCCGGGTAGTGATCCACAATCACCCGTACTACGTGTGCGTGCTCGCCGCGCTGGGCAGGCTGCCCGAGCTGGTGCACCAGACCGGTTCGCTGTTCCTCGATGATCTGGGCCTGGTTGACACCTACGACGGAGAAATCGACGACCCTTCTCGGGCAGCGGATCTCGCGACACACATCGGACGCGCCAACCTCACGATTCTGGCCAATCACGGGGTCATCGCAACCGGGCGCAATCTGGCCGAGGCCGTCCTCCGGGCGGCATCGATCGAACGGGTATGCAAGCTGGCCTACGACGTCATGCTCACCGGCCAGGAGCCGGCGAAGATGAACTGGTCGGACATGGCAGGCATGCAAGCGTCGCTGATCGAACGGGCCGCGGATGTGTACTGGGCCGGGGCGGCGCGGATGACGATCAAAGCTGATCCCGATGTGCTGGCTTGAGCACATCAATCATGAGGCACGTTAAGGAGATTGCCGACGGTGAAATCGATCGACGACCTGGCCGCTGACCTCAGCTTCACCACCGCCAAAACCGGCGAGAACCGTTCCGTCACGTTCCTGCCAGAGCCGCAGCGCGCAGCCCGTTTCCACACCATTATCTCGGCCGACGATCACATCGTCGAACCTCCGGACACATTCACCGGTCGTCTCCCGCGAAGATTCGCCGACCGTGCACCGAAAGTGGTGGACACCGACAGCGGCGGACAGGTCTGGGTCTACGACGGTCAGCAATTGCCCAATGTCGGCTTCAACGCCGTGGTCGGCCGGCCGGTGTCAGAGTACGGATTTGAACCCGTCCGATTCGATGAGATGCGCCGCGGCGCATGGGATATCCATGAACGCGTCAAGGACATGGATATCAATGGCGTATACGCGTCGCTCAACTTCCCATCTTTCCTGCCGGGTTTTGCCGGCCAACGGCTGCAGCAGCTGACCAACGACCGGGATTTGGCGCTGGCCTCGGTTCGCGCGTGGAACGACTGGCACCTCGAGGTGTGGGCCGGGTCATATCCCGACCGGATCATTCCCTGCCAGTTGCCCTGGCTGCTCGACCCCAAGCTCGGCGCGGAGATGATCTATGAGAACGCCGAACGAGGGTTTCACGCCATCACGTTCAGTGAAAACCCCGCGATGCTCGGATTCCCGAGTATTCACGCGGGTCATTGGGATCCGATGATGGCGGCGTGCGCGGAAACGGGCACCGTGGTGAATCTGCACATCGGATCCTCCGGCTCGTCGCCGGCCACCACCGAGGACGCGCCGCCGGACGTCGCGGGTGTGCTGTTCTTCGCGTATGCCATTTCGGCGGCGGTCGACTGGTTGTATTCCGGCCTTCCCAGCAGGTTCCCGGACCTGAGGATCTGTCTGTCGGAGGGTGGAATCGGCTGGGTTGCCGGGTTGCTGGATCGCCTCGATCACATGCTCAGCTACCACGCGATGTATGGCACATGGCAGGCACTGGGTGAGAGTTTAACTCCCGCAGAGGTTTTCACGCGCAACTTCTGGTTCTGCGCGGTGGAGGACAAGTCGTCGTTCGTGCAGCGAGACCGAATCGGTGTCGACAACATCCTGCTGGAGTCCGACTATCCGCATTGCGACTCGACCTGGCCCCTTACCCAACAAACGGTTCACGAACAAATCGGCGGGCTGCCCGAGGACGTGATTCGCAAGATCAGCTGGGAGAACGCGTCGCGGCTGTATCGCCATCCGGTGCCAGTCGAAATACAGCGGGATCCAGACGCTTTCTGACGGCTGTTCGCGGCGTCCATGACGTTCAAAGTCGATGCATCTCGCGTGCTATGCAGGAGTTCTCAAGGAAAACGTAGCGCCGCGGGTAATGCTGACGCGGCTGGGCGAGGACTGCACCAGTCGCCTCGCGCGACCCGCGCTTCTTCGTCGGCCGCGCCGGAACGGCTGCCGCGGTGTCGAAGACGACCTCTTTCTCGGTGATGAGGATCGGCGCCGGGGACACCGGTTCGCCGACAAGAACGTCGTGGCGTTCGACTGTGGTCATGACTGGCTCCTTCCAATCC
>Ga0153922_1000167_pt1 | contig 26948 bp, 24 predicted proteins | sample TSNJ006MetaG_FD_104723 | JGI IMG/M metagenome (GOLD analysis project Ga0153922, IMG submission 104723) | Attine ant fungus gardens microbial communities from New Jersey, USA - TSNJ006 MetaG | ecosystem: Host-associated > Fungi > Mycelium > Unclassified | place: USA: New Jersey, Brendon T. Byrne... | reverse complement strand
GGTCTGGAAGTGCTGCGGTATGGACTGCGGTATCGGCTGGATAGCCTCACTCGATACGCAACAGCGACACCTCGGGTTGCAGACAAGTCAATAACTTTGCCCGTCCCCGTGCAAATGGGTACCAACGGCTCTGGTAGCCATGTCGAACACGCTGTGGCGTGTTCCCTCTGAATAAGTCCAAGCAGTTTTAGTTCATTGCATCACGCGAAGGGGCCAGACTCGTCAGCGACCAGCCTGCCGAAAGTCTGCCCGAAAGAGCCGTCAGCGGCGCCAGGGCGTCGCGGGGCGCGACTGAATCCGTTCGGTGGCCGATACTTCGACGCGGCAACGTCTGGCCCGCTGTTAGCACCTGCCGCACACCTCCGCCTGATTGTACCTAACGGTACAGTCAGGCTGGGGATCGCCGCGGTGTCAAGGTGTGGTCGGTCGACGAGCTGCTAGCCCGTTGCCGGATAACCCGACTCCGGGCCGTGGCGAGGCGCGGCTCATGCCTGACCGGGATCCGCCTCGGCGGCAGGCCGCGCGGGCGGCGTGGGCACCGCTGGCCTAGCCGCGACCGACCCAGCTGTGCGGCGTTGTACCAGCAGCGTTTTGACCGCGTAGCAGATCGCGCTGACCAGGTAGAAAGTGGCGGTCAGCAGTAGCCAGCGGGACAGGTAGGGAGCCTGGGTCAGCCCGGTGGCGGCCTGGTAGGTGGGTGCGCCCTGCTTGATGATGCCGGGCAGAAACAGCATGAGCAGCAGGCCCGCGGCCAGGGTCGGCATTCGCACATAATTCGTCAACGGGACCCGCCCCGACAGCTGTGGCGACGTTTCACGGTCCTTGTGCGGCCCGCGTTGCCTGGGCAGCAGTCGATCGGCCAGCGTGTAGAGCGGAAACAGGATGAGGTCGTGGCCGATTACGGCCACTGCGAACCACACCACAATCGATTGCCACCACACGTTGGGGTTGAACAGATTTCGCACACCCAGCACCGACACCGCGTAGACACCCAGCGCCAGTGCAGCGACCACGACGATGAGATGAAACATCCGCTCGCCGTAAAGCTGGACCGCCCATCGGGCCATGGCACGCATTAGACGCTCCGGTATTCGATGCTCGAAACCCACTTCGTGTTGTGCACACCGGGCAGCGCGGGCACGATGATGCGCGCCGGGTAGCCGTGGTCCAGTGAGAGGTCGGCTCCGTTGACCTGCAACGCCAACAGCGCGTCAGGGTGAAGGATCTGATTGTCTTGCAGGACAGCGTGGTTGAAGGCGCCGAAGCGCTCCAGGGAAGACACTATCGCCGACCGGGGCTGTGGATGCCCAGCGGCGGTGGCCAGGTCGGCCAGCCGGACACCACTCCAGGTCTGCGTGGTCGACCAGCCCTCGACGCAGGCGATCGGCAATTGCACGGTGTGGTGCGGCATCGCCAGCAGCGCGGCGCGGTCCAGCATCACCGGCACCGGGCCACCGAGCAGTTGCAGGTGCCAGCCAGCGCCGGCGACGGCGGCGTCGATGCTGGCGGCAACGGCGGTGCGGTTGATCTGAAAGTCATTGGGGCCCTTGCCGTAGCTGCGTCCGCGTGGCAGCAACAGCGCCGCGCCGCGGGTGAATCCGCCCACCGTTTGCCCGGCGGTGAGCACCGCGACCAGCAGCGCGCCCCCGCCGACGACGGCCAAGGCCCCGCGCCGACTCACGGTGGGCGGATCCGGGTCGGCCGCGACCAGCCCGTCAGGGTCGGGGGGCTCGGGTACGGTGTCGGCCACCGAGGTGTGAAGGACGCTGCGCATGGAACGAGACCGCAAAGCGCGCAGCATTTTGGGCAGCTTCAGGCACACATGAGCCACGAACGCCGCAATGAACACCCACGCCCCGAAATAGTGGGCCGTGTAGAAGCTGAAGCCGAAAATGTAGTCGTACTGGATGTTGAGCACGCCGGTGACGATCTCGAAGAGGATCCCGCCCACCAGCATCAGCAGTGTCACCCGTTCGAGCACCTGGGCTATCGACCGGGCCGGCGGCCACGCGAACAACCGCGGAATCACCGACCACAGTTTGGCCAGCACCACCGGGATCACCACCAGCCCCAAACCCACGTGCAGGCCCTGGTTCAGCCGATACAGCCATGAGGGGCTGGAAGGCCAGTCGAAGATGGGCAGCTTGAGCCACCCGACGTCGAACGGAATGGCCTGCCCGAACCGGGGACCGTAGGCGATGTAGGACAACAAGCCGGTGACGATCACCACCGGCAGCACCACCAGCAGCGTCGCCCCGAACACCGACGTCAGCCACGGCCCGCGCAGTGGGCTGCGCCAGCGGATCCGCGACAGGCCCGGGGGTGCGTGATCGGCGAGGGCGCGCCACAGGGGCGCCGGAAACCCGTAGCGGTCCATCGGCGTCGAACGCGACACAACTGCCTCGGGTGGGAACGCCGACGCAAGTGCCTGCGGCTTCGGACGCGACGCATCGGCGTCGGGAGTCGGACCCAAGGCATCCTGTTGGGGCGTTGGATTTGACACATCAGCCTCGACGAGGGCATCCGGAACCGCGGCAGGCGACAGCGGCCGTTCAGGCGGGGTTGCGCCGTGCGGCGGGTCCGAGGCCGTCATGTCGAAGCTCCATCGTCCATCAGAGTGCCGCCAACCGCCATCACCGACAGCCGTTCGACGCCGCTTTTATAGGAGTTGAATCTACCGTGTCAGCCGCCCACTGTACTGCCAAGTACATGATGCTGCGCGAGACGGGTCGACATTTCGGTGCGAGGCGCCGATCCGCACCCGCCTGGGTGAAGTGCCAGCCGCGATGAGTGATACGCCGTTACAGCGACACGCCTTGCTGTCGGAATGCACCCGCGACGCGGTGGTGACGGCCGCGGCTTCGGTGGTTTGGTTGCGGCGATGCGCTGAAACCAGGCGGTGGTGTTGACTTAGGCAGTCCGACGCGCCGCACCGCCTGCGGTGCTGCCTCTTACCGGGAGCGCTGCTTGCGTCCGGGCGTACTGGCGGGTTGCCGTCGGCGGCGAGCCTTGGATTCCCACCGGTGCAGTTCTGCGACCGCGCTGTCGAGTGCGTCCCGCAGGGGCATGATGTCTCCGCGCACCCGGGCGAGCAGCATTCCACCCTGCAGCGCGGCGATCACCGTGGTCGCCAGCCTTGCCGGGTCGGCCTCGGCTACCAGCTCGCCGCGCTCCTGCATCCGTTGCAGCCCGCGCGCCAGCGGTGCCTCCCATTGCTGAAAAGCGGCGTCCAGAAGCGGGCGAAACGATTCGTCGTTTTTCAGCTCCGCGGCCATGGTGCCCAGCGGGCAGGCGAACGGGCCGCCCGGCGCGGTGTGCACCCGAAGGATCTCGGCCGTCCACGTCTCGATCCCGTCCCAGGACTCGATGTGCTGCAGGCTGGGCTGCGCGGCCAGGACCAGCTGCAGCTGCCGTTCGATCACCGCGGCGATTAAATCGGCTTTGCTGTCGAAGTAGTGATACAGCTGTGACTTGCCGGAGCCAGCCAGGGCCAGCACGTCGTCAAGGCTGGTCATGCTTACGCCGCGCTGATACATCAATGTCGCCGCGGCGTCGATGATTAGCGCGCGTGTGCGTCGCCCACGTTCCGTCACCGGCAATGGGCGCTCGGCAGCCGCGGGCAACCCACGCATAACACCCACTGTATAAGACGTGTCTGCCCTGGTCGGGCACATGGGGCCGCGACACGTGCGGCGGCGCGGCCGCGCACCGACGCGTCACCGTCCGCCGAGCGGGGCATCATGTCGGCCCCCGGCGGCGGATGTGTTTGCTGGCCGGCGACTCGATGGTCGGCTTGCGCGTCACTGCGACGGCGGCGTGCGGCCCCTGACCGGTGGGGTGGCCGTACCGCGCCCCACCACCGGCCTCGCAGGGCATCACCAACCACGAGCGCCATTTAAGCGGCGCGGCGGCGAATTGCAATCCATCCACTGACCACTGATCCCGGGCGTAAGTGCCATACTTGCAGGCCAGAAACCTGCCACCGCGGCCGCTCAAGATATTCCCGCTGACCAGATCACGAATCCGGATAATGTCTCCCGGCCGGACCCTCATGAGCACCTCCCGCTGTCGGTCACCCTGACTGCCGTAGGGCTAACTCCCCCGCACCTTATTGTGCTGCACAGTACAGTCATGCCGGACGCGACAACGCGAAGTGGCCGACGGTGGGGATTTGACGACCGACGCGGGTCGCATGAACCTGCCCGGAAGCGCGTTGGCCAATGCCGGGCTTTAACGGAGGCGATGGATCACATCCGTGCATCGGTGGGCGGTGGTCGGGGTGCGCCTGAATCAGCCGATGGCGCTGAGGGTTCCGTTTCGCGCGCCGATGATGAGGTTGGCGTCGGCGGTCAGTGCGGGGTAGGAGTCCACGGGTGCGCCGAGGTCAATATCGAACAATGGTGCTCCGCTGGCGTCGAGCCCAACGGCGTGACCAGACTGGGTGCCAAAGTACACGCGATAGTGGGCATCGATGACGGTCGCGCTCCAAATCTGCGCTTGCGTGGCCTGGTAGGTGGTGGCCTCGGTTCCGTCACTTGTTCGAAAGACATGCACTGTCCCGCTGTGATCGGCCACATACGCCAGGCCGGTGTCGGTGACCGACGGTGAGGAGCAGGTGATCATTCGCGGTGCGTGCCACAAGGGTTTGCCGTCGAATCGGTAGGCCCACTCCTGGCTACCGTTGGTGCCGAGCAGCGCGGTGCCGTCGGCGGCCAGGCCCGCGGACACCTCGCTGATGCCATCCCCGGGATCGGCACGCCAGGCGATGCGGGCTTGTGGTCCCTGGTCGTCGATTGCGATGAGTGCGGAGTCGGCTGTGGTGTAGAGCCGCCCGCCATCGCCGACCACCACCGAGCCTGTCGACACAGTGCCGACCTGAATAGTCCATGCTCGGGTGGGCGAATCGTGTCCTGCCATGTCGATGGCGGTGACAACAGCGGATGTGTCGCCCACGTAGACGCGGCGCCCGTCCAGACTCGCCGGGGACGTGGGATGACCCGGCGTCTTCTGCGACCATATCACCTGCCCCGCGGAGGACACCGCCACGACACCCCGGCCCGGGGTCGGCCACAGCACCGTGCCGTCGGGCAGGATCAACGGTGACACCGACAGGTCACCGCCACCGGTTTGCCCGGAGTCGTAGGTCCACCTGTCTGCCCCGGTCGTCGGGTTTAGCGCATGCAACACTCCAGCATTGGACGCGGCGTAAATGGTGCCGTCGGGTCCCACAACCGGACCCGGAGTCACCGCTGCCTCGAGATGACGCTGCCACCGCAGTACCCCGGCCGTCGGTCCCGCGGATACAGAGGCGCCGCTGTGCCGCGCGTCTTGGAACGCCGAAGGCCATGGCGCCCAACTCTGGCGGGCCGGTAGCTGCCCGGGGCGGCGAATCGCGCCGGTGAATAACTCGTCGCGGTGCTGGAGCCCGACGGCGCACGGGAGGCGCAGCCAACCAGAAGTGTGCTGACAGCCACGGCAAGAACCAAGGTTAGGCGGCCACGCCTGGAAAACCTCATGCGCTGTCCCATACAGTACATTAAGCGGTCCGACACCGAGCCGGTTGCGACGTACTTAATGAATTCACGGTAATGCGTTCGCCAACTCACGGTTAGATTCTCGTCACTTCGGTTGTTACGCAAGGGCGGCTGCCCACGGTGCGACAGCTGGTTCAGTGGTCGCCCGTTGTGCGGTGGCGGGCGATCGGGCGCACCTCGGTGGCCAGGGGCGGCCGAGCTCAAGGCTGATGGGTGGCGGGGTCGGCGCGGTCGGCGCCTCCAGCTACGTCCCCGTTTCTTTTCAGAAACTCCACAAATTCTGTAACGGAGGAGCCCCGACCGATAACTGCACTGTAGACCGCAACGGTCGGCCGGGCGCTTACGCATTCGGCGCTGTCCATCCGACGGTTTCAATAACGCGGGAGCAAATCTCCCGCGCGGAAAAGAAGGGAATTGCCTTGAAGAAATTCGCTCTCTCGGTTGGGACTGCGGCTGTCATGGCGGCGGCGGCCTTGGGATTGGCTGGGGCGGCGGCCGGGGCTCCAGCAGGTCCTGGATCAGCCGTCGACGTCGTCAAACAGCTTCAAGAGGAGGGATACGCCATCCAGCTCAACGGTGATAGAACTGCCCCGTTGTCAGAGTGCAACGTGCTGGGGGTTGACCCCAGCGTGTCGGGCCCGGCCAGCCCAACGGAGTTCACCACCGTCTACGTGAGCATATCCTGCCCGCCCAGAAACAATTGACGTACTGATCCCACAGGTCCCCGATTCCCGTCGAATTCGGGGGCTTGTTGCCATGCGGGTACGCTGCAATTAAATCCATCGCAAAGGTCGTTACCCGAGCGCCCTTCGGGTGCACACACGGGCGCCCATAGTGGACCGGTCAGTCTAACGTCCATAGGCTGGGGCCAGCCACCACCGCGGAAGCGGTCTTTAATGGTTTAGCGAGGGGAGAGGCCCGATGAGCACGACCATCCCGGAGGTGTTCCGAACCGAGGATTCACGGTTTGACAAGCTGCCCGGATACGAGTTCACGCCCAACTACCTCGACGTTGAGGGGCTGCGGATGCACTATCTGGACGAGGGGCCGCGTGGCGGCACGCCGGTGGTGTGTTTCCACGGTGAACCGAGTTGGGCCTACCTGTACCGCAAGATGGTTCGCCCGCTGGTCGACGCCGGTCACCGGGTGATTGTTCCCGACTACGCCGGCTTCGGGCGCTCGGACAAGCCGACCGATCGGCGCTGGTACACCTATGACCGCCACTGTGACCTGGTGGCCGCAGTGCTCGGTGCACTCGATGTGCGCGACACCACCGTCGTCGTCCAGGACTGGGGGGCCCGATCGGGTTGCGCTGGGCGGTGCAGAACGCCGATCGCGTTGCGGCGTTGGCGATCTTCAATACAGGTCTGTTCACGGGCCGGGTGTCCAAGGGGTTCCTGTCGTGGCGTGACTTCGCTGAGAGAACCCCCGACCTGCCGGTGGGCTTTGTCATCCAGTCGGCCACCGCGACCGCTCTCCCCGACGATGTTGTCGCCGCCTACGACGCGCCGTTTCCCAATGCCGCGTCCAAGGCCGGGGCTGCGCAGTTCCCCTTGCTGGTGCCCACCAGCGACGACGCCGTCGGGGCAAAGGAAATGCTGGCGGTGACTGATGCGTTGTCGCGGTGGGGCAAGCCGGCGCTTGTCGCGTTCTCCGACATGGATCCGGTCTTTCCCTATCCGCAGGCCGGGCAGGCGTTTTGCGACCTCATTCCCACCGCGGGACAACAGGTCAAGATTGATGGCGCCTCACACTTCCTTCAAGAGGATCGCGGGGAACACGTTGCCCGCGAAGTACTCACACTACTGGGCTAACCGGCCGGCGCCGTGTGATTTCGGGCGGCACATGAAGCTCCACCTCACCTCCGCTGTCATGTCGTGGCGTCGGTTGCGATCGTTGGATGAATAGGTCGAGACCGCCAGTGCTGCAGAGAGATTGGTGACACACGTCAAGCCAGCTGAACCCGCCACGCACGTGCCCTGTGGCCAACTTCGACCAAGTGGTGGGCCGTCTCAAAGAGATACCGGTGTTGCCACAGGTGATCGAACTGTTTGTCATACCCGTTGGCCTGCAACCGCATTCGCTAGCCGGTAGGCACTCTCAACCCTAGGACCGCCGGTAACTCGCAGCGGGTGGCGCTGCCCGTTCCCCGGCGCTGTCGCCGCGCTAACGTCCGCTGCGATCATAGGTGAAGAACGGACCATAGGTGCCCGGGACCGCGGGTAAAGGTGATACACCCGAGAGCGGGATGCCGGGATGGTCGTTTGTGATCTGCACATTGCCCGGTGTCTGGCATTGCGTCGCATTGCCCAAGCTGAGGCACGTTGGCTGGCCTGCCGCAGCAGCGACGGGCGCGGCGGCGATCGCCAACGCCGCGCCGACACCCGTGGCGATGTGAACCATCGTAATCGTGTTGAGCTTCATGATGTTTCCCTCATCGATTTCTACCGGCGGCCATGGTCACCGTCTGCGACGCTGCTCTGACGTAGATTGGTGTCGCCGGCGCCGCCCGGCGTTACACCAAATCGGCCGCAAAAGTTACGACACGGCCCAGGTCACCTTAAAGTCCGCGCGCGGCGCGGTATCGGAGACGCTGACGCGCAGTCATCCTCGCGTTCTGACGAGTTTGCTCGATGACGTGGTTTGCCGGCCACGCTCGCCGCCCATTAAGCATGTACTATCCGGTCCAACATGCCTGCTCGGTGACCGTGAGCCGCCCGCACGGGCGAGGCCGGGCTAGGCGCTCACTGTTGGAAGCCGAAAGAATCCGACGCGAAAGGACGTCTTGTGGGCGCACACCAACAAGATCTCATCACGATGTCGGCAGATGCGGGGCGTGCTCCGTCTTCGCCGTGGCGATGTGGGCCCGGCCAGCTCCGCGGTTGCGACGTGTCGTTGATCGGTCCCGGGACCCGGTGTTGCGACGCCACCCCCCTATGCGCGAGTGCTGTGGCGTCGCGATGACGATCAGTTACCAAAGGGCGGCCCCAGAGCGTTCGGTGGATCTCATCTACCGGGCAGCGGCGAGCGGCGCGGCGTGCTGGGCCCGTAATCATCGCGGGCACGTGCGCGAATTGCCGATGGCGCGATGGATCGGCGGCCTGGCCACAACACCGCAGGATCGACTCGCCGACGAACACGTGCTGGCACATTGTTCCTGGCGTCCCACCCTCGACCTGGGCTGCGGCCCCGGGCGTTTCACCGCGGCACTGCGCACCCGGGGATTGGCCGCACTGGGGGTGGACAACTCGGCTGTTGCGGTGGAGCTGACACGCCGTCGGGGCGGTACCGCGATCCAGCGGGACCTGTTCGCTTCGTTGCCCGCCGAGGGCAGCTGGGAGCAGGTCCTGCTCGCCGACGGCAATATCGGCATCGGCGGCGACCCCGTTCGTACCTTGCGGCGGGTCGCCAATCTCCTCGCACCGGGCGGCATCGTTGTCGTCGAGATCGACCCGCCGAACGCGGCGGCGGGCCAGGAAATGTTGCGCTGGGAAACGCACCGTCACGTCGGGCAATGGTTTCCCTGGTCGCGCGTCAACGCCGCGGCGCTCGGTGATATCGCGGGCAGCGCCGGGTTCCTCCTCTCCAACGTCGTCGATATCCACGCCCGGGTGATTGCGGTGCTTGCCACGGCGGGGCGCGGCGCGGCGCGGTGATCGCGGTGGCGTTGATGTGCCACTGCGCGGCGACGCCTGCGGCTCATGGGCCTGTTCTCGTGGCGTACTGCACCGAAGAACCTTCAGTACGCGTCATCGACCGGACCAGAACGGAGTCGCTGACGTCGGCGATGCAGACCAGCGGATCGGGTCGTTGGCGTGCATGAGTAGCGGACGTGAGACCAAGGTGCGGGACCAGGTGGCCCTCGGCGTGGGAGCAGTCGACAGCGTGAGCCGTGGCGCGCGGGGTGGTGACCCAGGCGCGCGGTGTGAGGTGCGGATGCCCGGCCAGCAGCGCGGGCAGCGTTCGGGTCGACACCGCGGTCGGGCGGGCGAGGCCAAGCACGCGCGCACAGGCCAGGTCGGCGTAGCCGAGGTCGCCGTCGAGACCAAGCGCGATCATTGGTATCGGTAACCGGTTCAGCGGTATCGACGCGGGAGGCTGGTCCAGACAGCCGATCGGGGTGGGCGGCGGCTGGCGTCGGGCGATCATCTGATACATGCTTGACCGTGCGCGGCGATGCGCGCAGACGTCAGCTCGACTCGAGGGGGTTGGCGGTCACGGCCCGCTCATTGCGTGAACAGGCGATGACCACGACGCTGGCCCGCACCCGTGACCAGCGCGGTGCGGCTAGCCAGCGTGTCCGTCATCCCCACCCCCGCACCCACCGGACGGACCCACCACACACCGTCACACGCGGCGCTTCTGCCCGCCCTTATTTCGTGGTGCGCCGGCTGCCGCGGTGCCAGTCCTCCTGGATGCCCGGTTGGTCGGCGGCGACGCCGAAGCTGGCCAGCTGGGGCCGTTCGCGCAGGCTGCGTTTCAGTTCCGCGAAGCCCGCGAAGCCGGCCAAACCGATCACGTGGTCCCACAGCGGACCGGCCTGATCCTCGGTGGGCAGCCGGCTGATCACCGGCCCGAAGAACGCCACACCCGCGGGAGGCTGGAAGTGAATGATGGGCGTGCCGACATCCTTGCCGGTCAGCGCGAGCGCTTCGTCGGTTTCGGAAGCCAGCTCAGCGTCCCAGGAATCGTCTTCGAGGGCATCCGCGAACTGCACCGGCAGACCGACGTCGAGCAGGATCGGCTCCAGGAAGACACGGGTGCCGGCCCAACCCTCCGGGCGGGGCCTCTCGTGCGCCATGTCGAAGATCCGGGCACCCAGGGCCGCATATAGCGGGCCGACCGCGTCGCGGCCCTGCTCCGCGCGCGCCCGCGCCGCGACCCGTAAGAGCTTCAAACCGGCGCCGTGGCCGGCTTCGTAACCGGCCGGGAAATGCTCGTCGTAGTTGATACCGGCGTTGAGCAGCCGCAACGAGATAAACCGCCAGTCCACCCGGTAGTGACGCTGGATCTGTACGATCCGCACCCACTTGCTGGTCATCCACGCAAACGGGCAGACCGGGTCGAAGTAGAAATGAATATCCATCCGGCTCATCACCACATCCTTCCTGACGTCCCTTGGCACCGATCCGACGAAAACGTTCCGCCGTCCACACTGCACCGCCGAGTACAGTGTGGGCACGACTGGCGGGCGGCGCTGCTGACCCGCGTAGGCCCGGTCACCGCGAGTTCCGGCCGCGGCGCTTGCCCAGCAGCACCGCGCCGAGCACCAGTACGACCAGGGCCGCGATCAGCGGCCATACCCCGATGTCGGAGAGCCAGCCAGACAGCGCCTGCTGGATCGCCGCAGCGGCCTCGATCACAGGGTCACGGGGGTCGGCGTGGGCAAAGAAGAGGCGCAATTCGTAGACCCCGTAATAGGCGACGTAGGCGCCCACGATGATCAGCAGCGCGCCGCCAGCGGGGTCGACGTAGCGCAGTAGCCGCCGCGCAGCGGTGATCGCCGCGGTACCCGCCAGCGCCACCGCGGTCGCCGCCCCGCCTACCACCAGGGCCATTCCCGCAGCGTAGGCCAGGTAGGCGAGCAGCCCGCCGAGCACCGAACCGGCGCGGAAGGTGGCGCTGGTGACCGCAAGGAACGGGCCAATCGTGCACGACAACGACGCGATCGCGTAGGCCACACCGTAGCCGAACATCGAGCCCAGCCGAGCGGTCGGCGCGCCACGTCGCGGTTTGGGCATCAGCACGGCGAGCTCGCGACCAGTCAACATCCAAGCGCCGAGCGCGATTAGGACCGCCCCGATCAGCACCGTCACGATAGGTAGGAAACGCTGCACCGAGTCGGCCAGCGGTGCAATCACCAACCCGAATGCCCCGAAGACCGCCACGAACCCCAGCGCCATCACCGCGGTCGCGGCCAACGCTCGCCAGACCGCGACCGCGCGGCGCCGATCCTCACGGCCCTCACCGAGCACCACCAACGTCAGGTAGGCGGGCAGCATGGCAAACCCGCACGGGTTGACCGCGGCCAACGTGCCCGCCGCTAGCGCAAAGCTGAGGGTCTGAAGATCCACTGCGGTGACCGAACGCGCGGTTAAGCCGCCGCCAGGGTGCCTACCCGGTGAGCCAGATCCGGTTCGGACAGGCCGCTTTTGACCTCCACCGAGCCGTCAATGGACACGAACGCGAACGCCGGCTGGGCGGTCACCCCGAAGTGCCGCCACACCGACGCGTTAACGTCGGCCAAATGCGGGAAGAATCCCAACTGGTATTTGGCGACGAAGTTTTGCATCGCGGGCACCTGATCCTGGGCGGCCACACCGACGAAGCTGACCCCCGGGTTGGCGTGCGCGACCTGCCCCACGCCGGGGGCCTCGCCTTCACAGACCGGGCACCACGGCCCCCAGAACCACAGCACGGCCGGCTTGCCGAGGAGGCTTCGTCCCGAAAAGTCGGCTCCGTCAATGGTTTTCGCCGTGAACTGCAACAGGGTAGAAAGGTCCGCGGCTGGTGTCGGCTCCGCCGGAGTGCGGCTGCCGGACTGGCCACAGCCGGCGACAAGCACGGCCACGATGATCACCAGATCCACGGCGCGCAAAGCTTTCACGGCCAAGCCTCCTAGGCAGCGGCGCTCCCTCTTACTGTACCATACGGTACAGGAGCTGGACGGACGAAATTGTGACGGCCGGGTGCGTGGCGCCGCGGTGGGCCACAGGCTGACCTGTCGGGCTGGCGCCGGATGGCGGCGTGCTGTCACAACAACTCCGGCGCGCGCTGTCACAACGACACCGGCGCGCGCTGAGGTGGACGTGTGCTCGGCGCCGGCGCGCCGCGCCCGGCGAAGGTCGGCACGTCGACCGCAGTGACGGCCCGGGGTTCGGTGGCGATCGGCAACATGGCAGAACGCATCGTCATCGGTGAGAAAGCGCCTGCTAACGCGGCAGCTGCACCTGATAGGGCCGATCCCGGTCGCTGTGCCCCGGCCTTCTTGCGCCGGTGATACGCAGCTGGTAGGCGTCTTGAGCGGAGTTGTCGGCGGACACCAGCAGGGTGCCCCAGTCGATGTCGGGGTGGCCGGCCAGCCGGGCGGAGACCTCATAGAGTCGGCCGTAGGGGACCAGCGCAGCGAAATCACCGCCGATCTTTTGATCCATCTCTGCGGGGGGCCAGGGGCCCGGTGCGAGGATCACCGTGCGCGGGTTTTCTGCCAGGCCGTCGGCCACCCGCGCGACGTTGCGCACGCACGGGAACAGAAATGAGGCCGGCCAGCTCACCAGCACGGGCCCGTGCTCTGCGAGAAACGGGGTTAACCCGACCACCGTGTTGCGTCGCGGCCCGGTGAACGCCAGCCAGCCCGCGGCATCGGTACGGGCGTCGGTCGCCCGGATCCGTACCAGGTTGGCGCCCGCCGGGATATGCGCGGCGTCGATGCTGACGGACCGCCACTGCGACCGGTCGAGATTCTCGCCAGTCGGCACGGGGCGGGTGAACGCGCCCAGCATGGTGGTGGCGGCGCCCGCGTCCCCAAGCGGTTGAGCCGAGTTGACTCGACCGAACTCGAAAATCAGCTCGTGGGCGGTGCCGGCGTTCCCGGCCGCCGACACCGAGACGCCGTCGCCGGATTCCGGAGGTGCCAGCCTGAACCAGGGACTGGTCATGGTCGCGCTGCGCTGGCGATCACCGATCAGGCTGCCCCACAGTTCGGTTGATATCCCTGAGCCGGGTGGGTCGGGTGGTGGCGAATCGGGCGGATAACCGGTCAGTGGTGCGAACCCGGCCAGCTGGGCGGTCGGGCCCGCCCGCGCCAGTGGGTCACCGTCCTGCAGCACCTCGATATCGTCGGCCAGACCGCAGGTTGACCGCCCGACCAGCCACCGCAGGTCGGTCACGGCCAGTGAACCCGACGGCCGGCGCAGCGGCGCCGCGGCGAAGGAAACCAGCATGACGGCCACACCCGTGGCCGCGGCGAGCACCGTGACCAGCGCCGGACCAAACAGCAGCACTCCCGCCGCGGCGCCGTCGCGGCGGCGTGCGGGCATGACGGCGACCGCGATATAACCCAGCGCCAAGACACCGAACCAGGGCAGCGGCGAGTCCAATCGCACAGCCGGCAGATGCACCGGCCCCGATGCCCACCAGACGTCGTAGATCGCCGGCAGCCACCAGACGTTGGCGCCGGCGAAGGCCAGCGCTGCGCTCAGCGCCACCGCGGTGGCACCGGCCAGGGCGAGCACCCCGGTGTCCGGTGCGGCGACCGGCTGGCCGGCGCGGCTGAGCAGCGCGGCCACTGCCACCACCAGAAACGCCGCGAACACTCCGGCCAGCGCGCCGAGATGATATGACCACTTCGACGGCACCAGCGACAACAGCAACAGCGCGATGCTCACCACCGTGGCCAGCCGGGCGGCCGCGCGAATAGCGTCGCTGCGTTCGGCTCGTCGGACCCACAGCAGCCCGATCAGCGGCACCAGCGCCGCGGTCAGCAGCACCGGCACACGCTTGCCGAAACTGCCCTGCTGGCTGTCGCCGAGCAGATAGCGGTAGCGCTGAGCTTCCTGATACCACGGCATCGAGGGCCCGAAAAACCTGTGCCAGCCAGTCGCGGTGATCACGCCGTCCCAGGTCTGGTCGGCGAAGATGACGGTCACGGCAGCCGCGCCGATGCAGCCCAGCAACGATAGCTGCACGGCCGGGCCCAGCCCTCCCGGCGCGCTCTGACGCGCGATGGCGATCACCTTGGGCGCGAACACCACCACCGGTGCGGCCACCACCACAGCGGTTGGGCTGATGGGGATGGTCAGCCCGGCGATCAGGGCGGCCCATCCCAGCGTGGCCGGACCGCGCGCGCCCCACACCAGCGCCAGCACGCTGGTCACCCCAAGGGCTACATACGATTCGGGGCGTGCCCCCAGGTTGAACGGCAGCCACGCACAGAGCAAACACACCGCGGCGACTAGCCGGATCCGGCCCCGGGCCGCGGCCGCGGGCAGGGCAGCGCGCAGCAGCCCCCGGCTGAGCACCAGCCACGTGGCCACCCCCAGCGCGGTGCTGGGCAACCGCAGCCACAGTGGAGCCAAGCTGACGCGGGTGAGAGGCGCCAAGAGCTGCTGGCTGAGCGCAAACGGGGTTTCCGAGGCATTCCACCAGCGGTAATAGTTGCCCGCGCTGCCCGTCGCGGCGTAGGTGCGGGCGATCATGGCCGCCCAGCCGTCATCGACGGCCAACGGACCGATGATCGCCCAGCCGGCCAGCACCGCGATGACGGCCAGGTCCACCGCTGCGGCTGCTCGACCGCCCGGTGTTGGGCAGGCGGGCGGCGCGGGTCGGCGGGCGCGGCGCCCGGCGAAGCTCAGCAGGATCAGCGCGAGCACCACCGCGCAGAGCTGCGCGGCGATAAGCGCGACCTTCATCACCGTCGGAGTGGTCGCGAAGGGGCTCACGGCGCGCGCGACGACCGTGATGCCGTCGGCCTGAACGGGGTCGAGGTCGGTGTGAAAGGCGAACACCTTGGGCACCGGCTCGCCGGGCAGCGCAATGTCTTGGCCGCCGCCAACGACCGTGACGCCGTCCGACCCCGCGTGCACGGTCACGTCGCACCCGACCGCAGCGCTGACCAGGCGCAAGCCCACCCTGCGGTGAGCCAGCGCCAGTTCCGGGCCCGCGGCGCGGGTCCGCAGCACCATCCCTTCACCGTCGGGGCCGGTGGCGAGCACGTTGACCTCGTGGCCCGCTTCGGCGGCTGCGTGCAGTGTTGCGCAGGGCACCGTCACGGTCAGCTCCGCGGGCCGGTATGGCACAAAAAGGGCCGTCGTCGAGCTGACAGGCTGGCCGGGAACCGGCCAGGTCACCGTGGCCTGCCGGGCGATCACCGGCGCGAACGGCAACGCCAGCGCAGCCAGCACGCCCACTCCGGCGACGGCGACGCCGACGGCCCGCGCACAGCCGACATCCGCTGCAGCACACACGGAAAGGCCTCCGTCCTTCGAACCCGGCCGCCTCAACACTGAGGCACCGACCGTGAGACCGCCGGCGGCCGAGCGAGCCGGTCTGCGGTTAACCTACTCTGTACCGTGAGGTACAGCGATGTCGAAGGACGTGCTTTTGAAGACGCCTCCAGGGACGCCGCGCATCCGACGGTGGTGTGCCAACCCTGGTGTGAGGCTGGCCGGAAGGGACGAAAGGTCATGGGATCATCGGCGCGCGAACTGCGGACGCTCATCGGGGTCGCGGCGGCTGCTGTCGGACTGGGGGTTGCTGAACTGGTGGCGGTGGCGTTCGGGCCGCCCGCCGAGCCCCTGGGCGCGGTGGGGGCAGCGGTGATTGATCTGACGCCGGGCCCGGTTAAGGAATGGGCGATCCGCACATTCGGCACCGGCGACAAACTGTTTCTCCAGGTGATGGTGGTGGTGGTCATCGGCGCGGTCGCCGCGGGCGCCGGACGCTGGGAGCGGCAGCGCGTGCCGGCGGGAAGTCTCGCGGTTATCGCGGGCGGGATCGCCGGATGCGCCGCGGTCATCTCACGCCCGGGCGCGACCACGATAGACATGGTTCCGACGATCGTTGGGACCGGTTGCGCGGTGGCGCTGCTGCGTATCATGACCGCTGCGGTACCGGCCGGGATGACGCAACCGCTCCGTGTGGTCCCCGATCCGGGCCGCCGGCGATGGCTGCTCACGTTCGGACTGCTGGGGCTGGGGGTCCTCGGGGGAATCAGCGGCGCCGGGCTGATGCGGCGGATGCATTCGGTGGCCGGTGACCGTAAGACGTTCGTGGCACCCCAGGCCGTTTCGGCGGCACCGCCGCTGCCCGACGGCGTTCAGCCGGCCGGCGTGGCACTGCCGAGCTTCATCACCCCCAATGAGAGTTTCTACCGAATCGACACCGCCTTGTCGGTGCCCCAACTGCGCCATGCCGACTGGCGGTTGAAGATTCACGGCATGGTTGACCGCGAATTGACCTACAGCTTCGAGGATCTGCGATCATTTGAGCTCATCGAGAAAGCGGTCACGTTGACGTGCGTGTCGAACCCCGTAGGGGGCGACTTAATATCCAATGCCGTGTGGACTGGATATCGGACGCGAGATCTATTGACGCACGTCGGTGTCCATCCCGACGCCGACATGGTGTTGTCGACCTCCATTGACGGCTTCACCGCCGGCACCCCGGTGGACGCGCTCACCGACAACCGCGATGCACTGCTGGCGATCACGATGAACGGTCAGCCGCTGCCGGTAGAGCATGGCTACCCGGCGCGGCTGGTGGTTCCCGGCCTGTACGGCTACGTGTCGGCCACCAAATGGGTCGTCGATCTGGAGTTGACCCGCTTCGATAAAGCCCAGGCCTACTGGACGGCGTTGGGCTGGTCGGAACGCGCACCGATCAAAACGGAGTCACGTATCGATGTTCCGCAAGCCGGCCAGCAGATTCCCGCCGGCCCGGTCAGGTTCGGCGGTGTCGCCTGGGCGCAGATCCGTGGTGTGCGCAAAGTGGAGGTACGCGTCGACGACGGGGACTGGCGCGCAACCGATCTCGGCGCGGCCTATTCCAACGACACCTGGCGGCTGTGGAGCTACCGCTGGGATGCCACCCCCGGAGAGCACACCATCACGGTACGCGCCACGGACAACACCGGCGCGGTGCAGACCCCCCAAGAGGCCGAGGTCATGCCCGACGGCGCCACCGGCTTGCACTCAGTGTCGTTTCAAGTGTCGTGACCGCCGGAGTTGGCCACCTTGAATGCGGCAACCACGGCCGTTCAGATCCCGGAGACAGGACATCCCCACCCCCCGATCTCGGCGGCCAGTGCTGGTGTTCTCGCGCGAAATCCTTGCCAGCAGAGCATTTCTCGCCGAGATCGAGGGTAGCTATCAGAAGGGGGGGTCGATGATCTGCAGCTGGCCGGTGGTAACGCCGGCGATGAACAGTCGACCGGTAGTTGAGTCCACGCCAATGGTGTAGGGGTTCTGGATCGTCGGCAGCCGCTGGACCTCGCGCGGGCTGGCGGTGGTCATGTCGTAGCCGACGACCTCGTTCGTACCCGAGGACGCCACCCACAGCCGGTCGCGTACCGGGTCGTAGGTCACGCCATAGGGCCCGCCCGGCTGCGCGACGCTGCCCACCTCACGTGGGGCGGGCAGTGCAGTGAACACCCGAATGGTGTTGCCGCGGGTGTCAATCGCGATCAAGCGGCCGTGCCGGTCGGCGACGAGGTGGGTTGGACCAGCTCCCGCGGGCGCCGAGCCCACGATGGTCAGCCGATCGGCGTCATAGATGGTCAGAGTGTTCTTGCGGACGTCGACCATGCCCATCGATGTGCCCGCTGCCGCCAGGCCCGCGGGCTGCACGCTGTCGGTGAAGATTTCGACAACGGTGTCGCCGCGCAGCACGGACACCGTTCCGTCGAGTTCGTTGCTTACGAACACGGTGCCGTTGGGTGCTTGCGCGGCGTCGTGCGGAGACGTGCCGGTGGTGACCGGCGGTTCGGCGCGTCCGTCGGGTAGGTCGACGCGCACCAGGGCGTTTGCGCTTTCCACCGGGACCAACACCGGACCGCCAGATGCTGCGAGCTGCAGGTGTCGCGCGTGCCCGGGCAGCGGTATGCGCCCGGTGATCATGCCGGTGTCTGCGTTGAGCAGGACGACCTCGTTGGGATCACGCTTGGCCACCGCAACAGTGCGGGTCTTTGCGTCGACCACGACACCTTCGGGGGCGGCGCCGACCGCCACGATCCGCCCGATCGGCGCACTGCTGGGCGGCGGGGCGGACTGCGGCTCGGCCGGCGGGGGCAATGCGTCGGCAGGGGGGCGAGTGCCCTCGGTGGGCACCCGGGCCGGCGGACTCCCGGTGGTCGTGGCGGTCGTCGACGCGGATCCTGCCGACCCCGTGGGTCCGCCGGAGGTGTGGTCGCCGCATCCGCGGGCGGCGATCGTCACCACCGCAGACAACGCGAGCAAGATTCGACTCATCGGGCCCAGAGTTGTTCGTCGCATTCCCCGCCGCACCTGCCCGTAGCGGCTCGACCAGCCACTAAAGTGCAGCGCTGACAGCCGCCCGGTGGGCGGTTGACCAGGTGTGCGCATCGCTGAGCGACCACCTTTCGACATGTTCACCTGCGCCGCGCGATAATCACCTGCGCCGCGCGCTGGGACCCGCAAGACGCCGACCACACCACATCCTTCCCGGCCGCACCTCCGATGCCGAATTCCCCTGCCAGTCCCCACGCAACATCGCGACCCGACGCGTCGATGCACCGTTTCTTTACGTCCAGCCCACAGGCTGTACCGGACAGTACACGGTGCTGTGCCAAATGTCGGACAGAGGCGAAAAGGGGGGCGCGACGGGTAGCCGCGCCCCAGCATCGCTGCGAGCACCGACGCACACGCCCGCGGGTTGATCGCGCCCCACAGTAATGTTTGTACCCCAAACAGCTCGTCGAGCTGCTTACCCTCGGTCGGCGGCCGCGTCGAACGGCAGACCGCCGGCATAGGTGCGCAGTTCCTGCGGTGCGGAATGAAATAGCAGCACCTCACCGACACCTCCCGCCGCGATTTCGCTGTGACGAGCCGCCACGCCACCGACTAAAGATGAAGGCTGCAAATCGGGCAGCCCGCGAAGAGCCTGAACTGCAGGTGCGTCAACCACGTCCGATCAGGAACCGGGTGACGCCCTCGACGGCTACCAAGTCGGGTATCCAAAGGCTTCTCCAGGCGGGACCTTCACAACATCTCCCCACAGCTGGTTGGGGCCGCCGGTCGCCTCGGGCCCCGCTTCGACCACCACTGAACTATACCGTTCAGTACAGTATAGTCCGCTGGAATGTAACCGCGGCACCGCATCGGGTGTGCGCCGGGCCGGTGGGGGCAGCAGGCGAGCACGCTGCTCGGGGGGCTGGCCGATAGCGAGCGCAGCCCTGCGCAGCGCCCGCAGGTCAAGGCCGCGGCCATCGGACTCCGATACATGAGGGCAGATCACTTCCGTTGCAGGCGGTTTCAGCGCGCGACCCGCGAGGAGGCAATATACCAAGCAGTACACATTCGTCGCTGATGACACCCATCTCGGGGACGCGACGCCGCGCAGGCGGGCAGAATGGCGTTATGGACACCACCCGCCTGATAGCGGCGGCATCCGCCGACGGCCGAGCGCTTATCGCCGCAGCGGAGACGGACTGGCAGCGACCGATACCACACTGCCCCGAATGGGACGCCGCCGAACTGGTTCGGCACATGGCCGCGATTCTGCAATGGATGGCCGCCGTCGTGGGCTCCGACCATCGGGGTGGCCGCCACGGCTTAGACCCCGGCCCACAGGATCAGGCTGAGTTGTCATCCTGGTACCTGTCGTGCTTGCAGAACACCGTGGGCGTTCTGGCCGCCACCGATCCGGACTCGCCGACGTGGACTTTCTCCAGTCTCGGTGACCGGCGCGCTGCGTGGTGGGCACGACGACTGGCCGTGGAAATCGCGATCCACCGCTGGGACGCACAACACGCCCTCAACTGCGCCGGTGGGCCGAGGCCGGCGCCGGTGGATGCGGCGATCGCCCAGGCTGGCATCGAGGAATTCGTCACCGAGTTCCTGCCTGGCCTGCTGGCTGGTGAGGGCGGCGAGCACCTCACCGGCGTGCTGCACCTGCGCGCCAGTGACGCCCCGGCCGAATGGTGGATCGACCTCAACACCGCCGCCAGTGTCAGCCCGCGCCCGGCTGCCCACACCGATCTGCGCGGAAGCGTTTCCGACTTGTTGCTGTGGCTCACCAACCGACTGGCGATCGACGACTTGGACGTGGTGCGCCGATCCGATATCGCCGAGCACTGGCGGCAGCTGACTCGCTGACGGCCAGCTCGGCGCGGTGCGTGCCCGGGTGCCGCCATTCGCGATGGGCCATCCACGCGTTCGGCACGATCAGCTGCGTGGGCCAGTCGCAGCTCACCCACCGACGACGGGAGGTGGAGGTGTGGTCGTATCGGCCGACGCACCGACGGCGGGACCCGGTTGTGCGGTGGTGAGAAGTTCTCGGATGAAGCCGTCGGTGAGATCGTAATCGCCTTCGCCGACCGTGATGTGGCGCAGGTTCCCCTCGGCATCGATGAGATACTCGGCAGGCCAGTAATGGTTGTGATAGGTGTTCCAGGTCGAGTAGTTGTTGTCCAACGCCACCGGGTACGTGACGCCCAATGCCGCTGCCCGTGCGGCGACATTGCGCTGCACATGTTCGAAGGCAAGCTCTGGGGTGTGTACGCCGATGACCTCGAATCCCGCGTTGCGGTACCTGTTGTACCAGTCGATGACATAGGGGAGGGTGCGCTGGCAGTTGATACACGAGTACGTCCAGAAATCGACCAGCACGACCTTGCCGCGCAGCGACTTCAGGGTGATGGCAGCGTCCCCGGGGGTGTTCAGCCATCCGGTGAGGCCGGTGAAATCGGGTGCTGGACCGCAGTTTTGCGGCACTGGGGCGCCGTAGGTGCAGTTCGACGGCTGCCCGGTTGACGCGCCCGTGGCGCCAGGGTTGGTTAGTGCCGGGATTCGGCCGCTCGCAGCGAGGATGTTCTGAAGGGGCCGCGTGTAGTCGGGGATCGCCCGCTGCAACAGGTCGGTCAGGTTTAACACCAGCGAAATGACGAACGCGAGGATGACCATCCCGCTGATCACCCGGATTGTGCGTTGCCGTCGGCGGAAGGCGCCGACCCGCTCCACGATCCGCCGCCCGGCCAGCGCGAACGTCAACAACGGCAGGGCAGCGCCAAGTGCAAATGCCAGTGTCAGCGCAATGGTTTGGATGTCGAGGTGGCTGGTGGCACCGGCGACAACGATAGCAGTTAAGACCGGCCCCGCGCACGGTGCGTAGAGCACACCCAGGGCCAGCCCCAAGCCGAACCCGCTGCTGCGCACGCCTATTCGAGTGTGCGGGATGAAAGCGAAGGGCCTTTCGAGAACGTGCTGTACGCGCGCTGAGATCAGGCTGACGCCGATAACGGTCAGCGCGACCAGGCCAGCCCAGCGGATGGTGTCTTGGGACAGGTGCAGCAGCGTCATCAGCGCCGATCCGACGAGGGTGACCGAACCGAAACTGGTCACGAGGCCGGCAGTTACCAGGTAGGGACGCAGCGCTTGTGCGCGAGCCGTTTTCGCTGAGATGGTTGTCGCGGAGGCATCACTGTCGACCACGGATGCGTGTGCGGTGTCACGGTTGCCGGTGCCGGTTGGCGACCTCGCGGAGAAGAAGATGACTGGAAGTACCGGGAGAATGCACGGCGAGACAGCGGTGATCACACCACCGACAAAGCCGATCAGGATCACCGTGAACATGTGCTGTCCATCATTGCCGGACCATTTGGACTCCCCGGTCGCCAGGGCATGAACGCGTGTTTCGATGACGGCATTGAGACGCCCGGATTTCCCAGCAGCGCAGCGGAAGTGGTGCTCCGGCGAGCGTCGACCGCCTGGCGCATCTGGTGAACGGCGGCGGGGTGATAATTGCGCCGTGCAACGCGTGCGATGGGCTCGTCGCGAAGCGGGGTGGTGGGATCTGATGCCGATGGCATCGCAGCAACGCTAGCGATAGTGGACGGGTCGGTCAACACCGCAAAGCGACAAGTCATGCTTCAACGGGGCCCGACAAGTGCGCGCCGTGACACCGACACAGCGGCGATCTACGGGCCAGGGCCCGGCGCTGACGTCAGCGGGCGCATGTAGCCGTCGTTGAGCCGAAGGGTGTTTGAACCCGTTCTCAACGACGCGACCGCGCAGACTCGGCTGTTATGACTTGACACTCAACCGCGCCGGTGCTTATCTCTTCAGTAGGTGTACTTGACGGTACAGTTCGTGAGGACCGTTGTGGATGCCGCTATCGATGGAGGTCTCATGTCTATCACCATTCGCGAGCAGTCGGAGCAGCTGAAGGCGGCCTCCGCCGAGCGCCTCCCGGCTGAGGTGGTTGAAATTTTCGATCGCAGCGCCAAACAGATGCGCCAGCAGGGAGTACCGCCAGGCGTTGTCGCGGTCGGGGACACGCTGGAGCCGTTCACGTTGGACGACGCGACCGGGACGTCGGTGACGCTTCAGGAGTTGGTCGCGACCGGTCCGGCGGTCATCGTGTTCTACCGCGGCGGCTGGTGCCCATATTGCAATCTCGCATTGCGCACCTACCAGCAGGACCTGGTGCCGGCGCTGGCCGCATTTGAGGCCCGCTTGGTGGCCATCAGCCCCCAGACACCCGATCAGTCGCTGTCCACGGCCGAGAGGTCGCATCTGGACTTCACGGTATTGTCCGACCCCGGCAGCCGCCTGGCGCGTCGGATCGGTGTTGCATTCCAGCAAGCCGAGGAGGTCCTCGACGCCCAGCGTCGGCTGGGACTCGATCTGGCTTCGGTCAACGCGGAGGCGTCGACTGAACTGCCGATGCCGACCGTGCTGATCGTCGACGCGGACCGCAGGGTGCGTTTCGTGGACGTGCAGCCTGACTACACAGCCCGCACCGAGGTCAGCGATATCCTCGACGCCTTGGCCGGGTTTGCCAAGCGCTGACATGACGGATTGAGGCGCACCGGTGCGGGGCGTCCCGAATCGTCGCTTCGATACCCAACCGTACAAGGACTGTACCCGATAGCACACAATGAGCGTAATGACGTGTAAGACCATGAAGCACAGCGGAGGTGGCTATTCATCGCTGGGATGCCGAACATGCCTTGCATGTCGACGGCGGTGACGCCGCCGTGCCAATCGCCGACGCTCACGCCCAGGCGGGCGTGGAAGGGCTTCTCACCGAGTCTTTGCCCGGTGCGTCGTCCTGCTGGCCCCGCGTCCGACCGTTGAGGCAACGGGGCTGATGTTCGCCGGCGTGTCGTTCACGGCGCCGGCTGGCATTTGACGTAGTCATCGAGACTGCTGCGGATCGCGGCGCGACCGCGATGAAGAAGGACGCGCTGGTTGGCCGCTGTGATGTTTAACAGGTCGCACACCTCGCTGGAACTGAACCCGAGCATGTCGCGCAGAGTGACCACCGCGCGCCACTGTTCGGGCAACTTGTCGAGTTCGGTCTGGGCGACGGCGCGAAGTTCGCGGCCCAAAACCGTGTCTTCGGGGGTGTCGGGAATGGCTGCCGGTGCTTCTATCCAGGAGCCCGCCCCCGGCTCACCGGGCCCATGGAACCGGGCCGGATCCACCGTCGCCCCCGTCAGCGCCAGGTGGTCGCGGTCGCGGCTTTCCCGCAGGCCGCGCGCTTTCGCGATATTTGCCATCACCGCGAATAACCACGTCTTCAGCGAGGAGCGGGCCTCGAACGTCGAAATCCCGCGGATCAGGGCAATCCACGTGTCTTGGACGACCTCCTCAGCGGTCTGCAGGCTTGCGACGTAACCACGGGCCACCCGCAGCATTGCTGGGGCGTATGCATCCACCAACTGGGCGAACGCCTGCTGGTCACCGGCGCGCAACGCTGCGATCAAGGCTGACTCATCGGTCGTTCCCGCTACCACGAGCCGGCCATCCCAGCAAAGGTCTCCAGCAGTCGGTCCCGAAAGACCGGATCGAGCTGGTCCTCGGTGAGGGTGCCCAACGTGCTGATAGTCACCCGCAACCCGTCCAGGTAGGCCGCACACCCGTCGCACCCCCGGAGGTGCGCCTCAAACCTGGCCCGTGTGGTCTTGTCGAGCTCGCCTTCCAGGTACAGCGTGACCAGCTCCACCAAGTCTTGGCATCGCAGTGGCCGACGCCGCACGAAGGGTGACTTCAACACCTCGGCGCCGCGGCGCCATAACGAAATTCGGTGTCCGTCTGGGTAGGTCATCGACTCACTTTCCTGTCGTAGCTTTGGTGTCCCAACCGGACCGACTGGGCCAGCCGCCCGCCGATGGTGGGGGGATGCGATACCGACGCCGACCGGTCGTGCCGGCACCCCGCCCTGCTGGCGGCTCCTGGAGGTGCGAGCCAGTTCGCGCTGACACCATGGCAGCCTCTCCCTGGGAACGGTCGTCGTAACGTGGTGTCGGGCTGCGTCCAATCCGTTACACACGCTGCTGACCGAGCTACGGCTCGCGGTGCCCGGCCCCCGCGGCCAGCAGGTTCACGCGGAGGCGTCCCTTGAACTGCCGATGCCGACCGCGCTGATCGTCGACGCGGACCGCAGGGTGCGTTTCGTGGACGTTCAGCCTGATTACACAGGCCCACCGAGGTCAGCGATATCCTCGACGCCTTGGCCGGGTCTGCCGAGCGCTGACATGACGAATTGAGGCGCACCGGTGCGGGGTGCCCCGAATCGTCGCTTCGATACCCAACCGTGCAATGACTGTACCCGATAGTACATATTGAGTCGCAATGATGTGTAAGACCATGAAGCACAGCGGATCCTTGATTGCGACCATCGGCGGCGCACGGGCGCTACGTGCTGTGGCTCAGACGTATTGTCGGCACACGGTGGGTTGTGGTGGGGGCGCGCAGCAGCGTTGGGTGATGCAGAGGCGGCCAGGAGGCTGAAGGAGTTGGATTGAATGGGGCCTTGAGCACAAGGCACAGGCGCGGGCAGATCATCACGGCCTCCAGCCGCGTTAGCGCCGCGGAATCGGCGATATTCATAACGGCACCGATGTCAATGGCATTCCGATCGTTGTGCCGGAGCACAGCGAATGCAGCTGGGCAGGTTCCAGGATGGTGACGGCGGCGCGCGGACAGAGATCGTTTCGTCACTGTGATGAATAGTGGGCGTCGGGTCCGGCCCCGCCGGGGCCGGAATGGCAACCCTGACCGCGGGGTGCTGTTGGGTGACTTTGTGCAGCCGCCCGGTTACCGCCCCGACATGGCTCAACCTACGGAACAGAAACAGTGAGCAAGTTGCAGATAAAGGGTGCAATGACAACAACACTGCAACACAGCCGCCGGTACGCCGTCTTTAGTAATTGTCACGATATCCCCCGGCGCCCACCCCTCAGCGACTATGCGAGCGAAGTTCCGCACAGCAGCCCAAACGTCGATCTACCGATGGTTGCGATGCGACGTGCAGCCAAGCGCTTATGTCCTCGGTCAGTTAAGTTGTCGCAGAGCAGCGCCGTCTGGTTATCGGTCGCCGTTGGCGGCAGTTCGAGCGAGCCGGGGGAGCGCTGGCCATTGCGGGCCAGCTCGCAGGAGCCTACGGGGAGCCCCATGCCGCTGCTGTGTGGCGCCCGGGCCCGCAGATGAGGGCCAGTGCCTCATCAACGGGGTGTCGGCACGCAGGAGGGCCCGGAAGCCCTCCTGCGGTTGCCCGCGCCGTTCGACACTAGCCACGTTCGGGCAGCTTGCTTGCCAACACATCGACCGGCGTGATCACCGGCGGTGTAGCAAACAGCTCATCTGCTCGGGCAACGATCGCCTCGCGCACCTTGCCATGAAGGTGCGCCTGCCGAGCGTCTTCGGAGTTGAAGGCGTCAAAGATGCGGAACGAGGACGGCCCGAGTCGAAAGCCGAACCACGTCAGTGTTCCCGGTTCGGCGTCGACCATTGCCTTCGCCTCGACGAGGAACTGCGCGACGTCATCCTCCTTGCCTGGGCGTGCTTCGAACTCGACGACAAATCCATAAGGCGGCATGCGTGTCTCCTGGGTGACTCAGATCGGACGGTCGGGGTTCGCGAATCAGCTTCCCCACAGTGACTTGGCGGCATTCCGGATGACGTCGACGACGAACGCGGGCTGCGAGAGCATCGGGACGTGGCTGCTGTCCACATCAAAGGTCGTGGCGCCCATGCGTTTTGCTGAGAACCTCTCCAGCTCGGGGTGGACCGCGTGATCGTTGTTGGCCACGATGTACCAACTCGGCTTGGACTGCCACGCGGTGCCCGGCACTTGCTGATCGAACAAGTCCGCGGCAGGCGGAATATGAGTGGCCCAGACGACCTGCTGTTCCTCCTCGGTGAGGTCGCCTGCGAAGCAGGAAACGCCTGCCGGGAGCAACCACAGGCGTCCGTCGGCCAGCGCGACGTAGCCGAACGCGTCGGCCTTGGGGAACTTAGCCTGCAGGCCCGCAGAGGTTTCCGATTCGTCCGGGCCCAGCGCCGCGAGATACACCAGCCCGGCCACGCGATCATCGATACCGGCCTTTGTGATCAGTGTTCCACCGTAGGAGTGGCCGACCAGCAGGACCGGGGGGGTCACTCGTCCTATCGTGCGAACGACGGTGTCGACATCGCCGGCCAGGCTGTCGAGAGAGTGCTGCGAGGCCACCACCTCGTAGCCGGCCGCTCGCAGGGGCGGTATCACCTTGCTGAAGCATGATCCGTCGGCCCAGATCCCATGAACAAACACGATGCTAGGCATGTCCGCTCCTAATCGTTTAGTAGGGATTGGTTACCGGCCGTAAGACCGGGTCTGTTCCTTGCGGGGTCTGCCGCCGGGTGATGCCTGGTCGTTCCCGACGCTGGACGTCTTAAGAGAGAACGGCGCGCC
>Ga0153922_1000165_pt1 | contig 27011 bp, 24 predicted proteins | sample TSNJ006MetaG_FD_104723 | JGI IMG/M metagenome (GOLD analysis project Ga0153922, IMG submission 104723) | Attine ant fungus gardens microbial communities from New Jersey, USA - TSNJ006 MetaG | ecosystem: Host-associated > Fungi > Mycelium > Unclassified | place: USA: New Jersey, Brendon T. Byrne... | reverse complement strand
TCTCGTATGTAGCGCTGCTCTGTCGCCTCCCTGGCACAGTGTCTCAATTTGCAATATATAAATGCACATATCTCTCTGATATTCCTGACGATAACGTGACGCTGATGCAAAATTCCCACACCCAATACCAAGCACTCAAATCTATTAGTACTGCTCCAATTTCATCCACGGCACCCGACGAGGTTGCTCAACATACGCAGCGAGCATGTCGGTGATGCTCACAAAGTTTGAATCGAAAAGCAACCGTGTTAAGGGTGACTTTGAGAGATTACAATGTGCGATGTTGTCACTCAAATCTCGAAACCAGGGCTTGCTTTTCATCCAACTCAACCTCTTCTCGCGGCATCGTTGCACAATGGTAGTGTCCAGCTATGGAATTATCGTATGGGTGTCTTGGTGGATAGGTTTGAGGAGCATGAAGGTCAAGAATTCAATCAGTGTATGTGTCCATACTCTGAATCTTCTACAGGACCTGTCCGTGGCGTAGCTATTCATCCCAGTAGAGCACTGCTGGCTACCGGGGGAGACGATTATAAAATAAAAGTATGGGGTAAGTAAAAGTCACTAGATCACTCGAGACGTGGGATCTAGAACTCGATAGACATCCGACCACAAAACAGGCGTTGCTTGTTCACCCTTTTGGGCCATTTGGACTATGTTCGAACGGTACAGTTTCATCATGAGATGCCTTGGATTGTCTGTACTCCTCCTCTCACTCTCTCGGCCTGACTGAACGTCCTTGTTAGCTTTCCGCTTCCGATGATCAAACGATTCGCATATGGAATAGTACCTCTCGGCAATGCATTGCAATCCTTACCGGCCATTCGCACTATGTCATGTCGGCTCAGTTCCATCCAAAAGAAGACCTCGTTGTTTCCGCATCTATGGACCAGACAGTCCGTGTGTGGGATATCTCAGGTCTACGAAAAGGCACTCCGCATCAAGGTACTCTTGGAATGGGCAGTGGTAGCGGAGGAGGAGGAGGTCCTGGATCCAATCAGTTCGAAACGTTTGACAACTTCTCTACCGTCAAATACGTTCTCGAAGGTCACGATCGTGGTGTCAACTTTGCCATGTTCCATCCTACTCTTCCACTTATCATCTCTGCTGCTGATGATCGTGTCATCAAAATCTGGAGGATGAGCGAGACAAAAGCATGGGAGGTTGATTCGTGCAGAGGACATTTCAATAATGTCTCCAGTGCATTGTTCCACCCCAAGCACGAGCTGATCGTGTCTTGCGGCGAGGACAAGACGGTTCGCGTGTGGGATTTAACAAAAAGGACGGCTATACAGACATTTAGACGAGAGCACGACAGGTTTTGGGTTCTTGCTTGCCATCCCAATCTCAACCTCTTTGCCGCTGGCCATGACAGTGGGTTGATTGTATACAAACTAGAACGCGAACGCCCGGCGTTCACGGTGTCTCAGGACATGCTCTATTACGTTCGCGACAAGTACGTTCGCGCATACGACTTTGGGACAGGCTCAGATATTGGGTTGTTGAGTGTCCGTAAGTTTGGTAGTCCCTATGTTCCCCCAAGAACCATTAGCTTCAACCCTGCTGAGAAGTCTGTTATCCTGACTATCAGCTCTGACAATGGGTTGTATGAGTTGGCCCCATTGCCTCAGTCTGCACAAGGAGAAGTGAAGGATTCGAATGTGGATGGAAAAAGAGGAAGTGGACAGAGTGCTATTTTCGTTGCGAGGAATAGGTTTGCTGTGTTGAATAAAGCTGCTCAGGTATGTGTGTCTTTGACCACATCCAGCGACTAAGTACTGAGCGATTCATAGTTGATTGAAGTTCGCGATCTGTCCAATTCGGCTGTTAAATCAATCAAACCCCCCGTTCAGACGAATGAAATATTCTATGGGGGTACAGCATGCCTTATCTTGAGTTCAACATCCACGGTTGTTCTGTATGATATTCAACAACAGAAGACAATTGCAGAGCTCAATAGCCCACCTGTCAAATACGTGGTTTGGAATAATGACGGGAGTCTCGTGGCTCTCATGAGCAAGCACAGTAAGTTTTTGAATAGGCTGGTTTCTAACAGATGTTGACCCGGTGTTTAGCTATTACAGTCGCGAACAAGAATTTCTCACAGCACACGTTGATCCATGAAACCATTCGTATCAAATCTGGTGCTTGGGATGATTCTGGTATCTTTTTATATTCGACGCTCAATCATATCAAATATTGTTTGCCACAAGGGTGAGTGCAATTTTACTGTTACTTCATGGCGGCAACTTATTGTCACTCCCAGCGACCATGGCGTCATATGTACTCTTGATAACCCCGTCTACCTCACCCGTGTCAAGGGCAAGATTGTCCATTGCCTGGATCGATCTGCGCGCCCCAGAACCATTACATTTGACCCGACCGAGTATCGCTTCAAACTGGCGCTGTTGAAAAACAATCATGAAGAAATGCTTCATATCATTCGAACTTCCAACCTCCTCGGCCAAAGTATCATTGCATACTTACAGCAGAAAGGGTTTCCAGAGGTCAGTCCCTGATGGAGGGTGTAGTACTCAATTCAAGAGATTCAGTGCTCATCGAATTTTGACAGATAGCTTTACACTTTGTTCAAGATACCAATACTCGGTTTGAGCTTGCTATTGAATGTGGGAATCTTGATGTCGCGATGGAGACTGCCAAAGAAATCAATCGAGCTGACTGTTGGGAGCGGCTGGCCCAGCAAGCTTTGAAGCAAGGCAATCACAAGGTAGAGTCTCCATTCATCGGTGATGTTGATTCTCCTTTGCTGACCTCCGACTCTAGGTTGTTGAGAAAGCTTACCAGCAGACTAAAAATTTTGACAAGCTCTCTTTCCTGTATCTCGCGCTTGGGAGCACTGATAAGTTGTCAAAGATGCAGAAGATTGCTGATGTTCGTGGTGATCCCATGTCCCGCTTTCATAATGCGATCTATGCTGGAGATGTTGTTGGTAGGATCGCTGTGTTGAGAGATGTTGGGCTTCGTATGTGATTCCATTAGCTGGTGGTCACTCATTTCTCTTCCTTCTTTTTTTTTTTGGAAAAACAGATCCATTGGCTTATTTGACTGCGAAGAGCAATGGTTTTGATGATCTTGCAGCAGAAATATTAGAAGGAGCAGGCCTTGTTGAAGCCGACATCGAAGATGTTCCGAAGATCGGCACGTCAACCCTTCGACCTCCTGTTGTTGTCACCTCTACGGAAAGTGTCACCTGGCCTACCATCTCTCAAGGCGAGAACTTCTTTGACCGTGCACTGGCAAATGGTACCCTGGAAAGTGGTGTCGAGTCTACCTATGTTGATGGAGATGCGAATACGGCGGCGTCTTCGGCATTGGAGGCCTGGGCAAGGGATGAGGAGATCCATGAGGAAATTCCTCCAGAGGAAGGGGGATGGGAGTTGGATGTGGATGAAGAAGGGGCTAATGCGACTGAAGAAGCTGCGGAAGAAGTTGTAGAGGAAGAATTGGGCGCGAGTGCTACCCCTGGCGCTGATGAGACGGAATTGTGGATACGAAATTCGCCATTGGCGGCTGATCATGTTGCTGCGGGATCATTTGAGTCTGCTATGCAGGTGAGTCGGTGTTCAGTCTGATTGTTCTCGTTTGATGAAATGAAATTTAGTTACTCAACCGCCAATTTGGGGTGTGCAACTTTGTGCTCCTGAAACCTCTCTTCTTGTCGATATATCGCTCATCCCATGTTTACATTGCCCCTGTAGCATCGCTACCGCCCCTGAAGCTTCATATTAGACGTAACGTTGGAGAATCGGTGCCGAGTAAGGTGCTGCCTGTAGTGTCACGCTCGCTGCAGTCGGTACAATCTGAACTGGCGGAAGGGTACCGGCTTGTTTCTGGGAACAAACTTGCTGATGCGCGGGAGACTTTCCGCTCGGTGCTTCAAACGTTACTGTTAGTTGTCATCTCGTCGGATGACGAGGCTAAGCAGGTTAGCATTGATGCCTATTCCTATTCGTCCATAGCTGTAGGACTGACTTTGTCTCTTCAGTGGCGAGATTTTGTGACAACAGCCAAGGAATATTTACTTGGTGTTTCGATTGAGCTTGAGCGTAGGCGGGTCGTGGAACAAGAACCTGACAATGTCCGACGAAACCTTGAGCTTGCGGCATATTTCACACATTGTCAGTTGCAGCCGTCACATGCTCAGATTGCGCTTCGTAGTGCTATTGGCGCTTTTGCCAAGGCGAATAATCAAGCGCATGCGGCACGGTTTGCTCGGCGGTTATTGGAGCTCAACCCTGATCCCAAGATTGTAGCACAGGTGGGTTGTTCGGCTTCATCTATTTTTTTGTGTGTGTTTGTTCTGAATCATGTCTCGCTTTGATTTTTTTTTGATCAGGCGAGGCAACGTATTGCTGCTGGCGATCGTAATCCAAGAAACGCGGTTGAAATATCATACGACGAGTTTACGCCATTCCAGATTTGCGCTGCGACGTTTTCACCCATTTACAAAGGTTCACCTTTGGTGTATTGCCCATTCACGGATGCTGCGTATCTTCCAGAGCACAAAGGAAAGTTAGATCCTTTGATGGAATTAACTGAGATTGGTGCTGCGGCATCTGGGTTACCTGCAGCTTGGTGATTCTGGTGACAATTTTTTTTAGAGATGTTGTGTTTGTCACTATGGCTTTGGGTGTATTATCTGGTGTAGTGTACTGTACCTATCTGTCAAGGTTTTTTACCCCTGGCCTGAGAACATGATCACGTGTGAAATTAAACTTTGTTTAGTTTCGGGTTTATATTGTCACAAATCCATCTTCAAGGCTTGACCCACGAGGTTCGGGAGTATATATGGCCCTTCTGGTCAAAAGTTCTTGTAATCAACACTAATTGACAAGAAAGGCCTTTCGAAGAGACAAAAAGTTCTTCATGGGAGTTTCGGGATTAACACAATATTTGCAGAAAACTTGGTAAGGCTTTTTTTTCCACTGAATATCTGTGGGCCTATCAATCCTCATGAGCGATATACTTGGTTCTTTCTTTAGTCCTCACATCATCCAAAAATTACCGGAAAGACTGAAAGAAATAAGTGGGAAAAGAATTGTAATGTGCGGTCTGTTCATTGGCGGCTACCGTTCCCGACTTTTTTTTTCAAATACTGATTGTCTCTTTTAAGAGATGGAACTTTGATCACCCAACGATTGCACTTTGGTCCTTCACCGTACCCCTCTAGACACGTACTCGGATGGTATCATCTTGCGCAAGAGATGAACGAAAGTGGTGTTTCGGCTATATGTATATTTGATGGTCAGAGACGGAGTAAAGCCAAAGCTGAAGAGGTAATGTTTTTGAGTTTTGTCATTCTCCCACCTCTTTCTCTCGTCTGGAAGAATCATGTGATAATGTGTTTGTTAGAATCGGAGAAGGCAAGAATCACAGCGCCTTCAAGTCTCGAGAGGACATGTAGAGATTTTGCGAACGAAACGATTACAGACAATCAAATCTCTTGTGTCGGACGTCCATTCTCTAGATGAAGAAGGGAAGAGCAGGATAGCTAAAATGCTGTCGAGGCTCAATAACGCGCCTGATGCTGGAAACGTCAGTGGTGCAGTGGAGGGGCTTGATCGCGTCGGAGAACGGCTTGAAGCGCTCGACGATAGTCCGGACTCTATGGAATTCGCAAAGGAATTCGCAAGCGAGAAGCTCTCTTCTGACAAACTTTTAGATGGAGAAATACTTCTCCCTGCGTCGTTCCCAAGTGAAGTGGTTTCTCCTGTTGATACCAAGGTTCAGGCGGAACCTCCTCCTGCCGAACTTTTGTCCAAGGAATCGCCTCTTCCTGCTGAATCTATATCCGAGGAGTCGCCTCTTCCTGCTTTGTCTCTGACTCAAGAACTCCACTCTCCTCAGACTTCAAGTCAGGACATGCCTCTTCCTACCGAACCACCACCTGCTCAACCTGCACCTGAAGTGGTGCTTACCTCTCCTCCGACTCTCAGTGATGTGATACCTACTGAACCCATGATCAGTGAGATACTTCATCCCGTGGAACCTCCAATACAAGAGGCAGTTGACTCCCTCCAGACGACCCCGGCTGAAGTAACGCCTCCTTCTGCTCAACTTCTGTCCAAGGAATTGCTTCTGCCTGCCGAACCTCAATTACAGGAGGCACTTTACTCTCCTCAGATTCCAAGTGAGGTGGTATCTCCAGTCGAACCTATGATCAGTGATGAGAAACTCCCTCCTGTTGAACTTTCGAGTCCAATGGTTCTTCCCTCTCCTCAGACTCTGACTGAGGTGGTGCCTCCTCCTGCAGAATCTCTAACGAAGGAGATGCTCCCTCTTGCTGAACCTGTTATCAATGAGATGCCCCCTCCCCTGGAGAAAGAGTTGCGTTCCGCTGCAGAGCCTTCAACAAAGGAGATGGTTCCTCCTGCTGAACCTGTCGTCAATGAGATGGTTCCCCCTGTAGAACACCTGGAGAAAAGAGTGCTTTCCGCTACAGAACACCTGGAAAAAGGAATGCTTTCCGCCGCAGAGGTTTCAAAGAAAGAGATGCTCCCTCCTGCGGGACCTCTCATGAAGGAGATGCTCTCTCTCATGAAGGAGTTGCTTCCTCTCATGAAGCAAATGCTTCCTCTCATGAGGAAGATGCTCCCCCATGCAGAGCCTCCAACGAAGGAGATGCTTCCCGTTGCAGAACCCCCAACAGACGAGACAATTGCTGCCACCGAATCTCCAGTAGAAGAAATCCTTTCCTCTGCAGAGCCTCTCACGAAAGAGATATCCACTCCTACAGAGCCTTTAATGAGGGAGATGCTTCCCATTGCAGAACCTCCAACAGACGAGAAAATTACTGTCGCAGAATCTCCGGTGAAAGAAATGCTTTCCTCTGCAGAGCCTCTCACGAAAGAGATGTTCACTCCTACAGAACCTCCAGTGAAGGAGATGCTTCCCATATTAGAACCTCCAACAAACGAGATACTTACTGCCACCGAATCTCCTAACGCAGAAACTACCATCATTGAATCGCCTTCTCTTCCCCCACCAAGCCAGCAGGTAGCAATTAGCAGTGAACATGAACCGACACTGGCCCCTCCAGCATTGCAACTGCCTCAAGATTCTACTTTTGTAGGCACTGCAAAATCTGTGTCTAATGTTCCTATCCCGTCGATATCCTCAGTGGAGGAAATGATGGCGACTTTGTTGAGCTCATATCAAGATTTCAGGTCGAGCATATCAAAGGTTGCTTCTCTTCCTTTGTCCAGAGGCAAGGTATCGTCTTCGGTAGATGAGCTCAGCACCCAAGAGGATGACGACTTTGTGTTAAGCAAAACGCAGTGCGAGCTTACTCTTGAAGAAGGTCGGGTCTGGGACGAACTTACGCTTGCTACATCTCCCATTTCACCCACAGTTACCGAGGACGATGCAACAATTCCTGATATTCTGACCCCCTTAGATACAACTCCTCCTGCTTATACAGACATGTCTACAATTACCCCTTTGCTAACAACAATGCCTTCTGAGCTTTCTCCAACACCTACCCCGTTAGCGACAGCTCCTTCCTTTCCAGTTGAAACGTCTACTATCCCCTCTCTTTCAACAGCGACAACGGTCAAGACGCCCACGTTTCTACCTGCTTCTGAATCGTACGAGTTTGGGATTGACCAGTCCTTGTTTCAGGCTGCGGAAGACCGTCTAGACGCTTTGAGAGTCAGGAGCGAATTAATAACGGAGTCGTATCAGCGACGGACGGATGGGCCCACGAAGACTACTTACATGGAGTCAAGGCAGATCCTGGAAGCTATGGGCATCCTATGTTATGAGGTTGAGGGAGAAGACGAAGGAGAGGCTTTGGCTTCATCGCTAGTTTTGCAAGGTTTGGCAGATTATGTTGTCAGTGAAGATTCGGTAAGCTTTGTCTTCGTTAAATAAACGGGACCGATTGGACTAGTTCAACAGGATGTTTTGGTCTATGGAGCCCCGATGGTTCGAAATATATCGAGTCGGAGTACGCCTTTAGTCCTCATCGACGGAAATGTCATCCCAGAGGTTCTTGGTCTTTCGGAAAATGAATATATTGATTTTGCGTTACTCCTGGGCACGGACTTTACCAGGCGTATCAAGAACGTAGGACCTCACCGTGCGCTCAAATTATTACAGACGTACGGGTCGATAGAAGGTATCATTGATGGACAGTCGAAATTTCAACCTGGATCCCGCACGGACTATTTAGCTGAAGTAGACACAGCTAGAGCGTTATTTTCTTCGCTTGTGCCTGTGCCTGACAGATTAGCCACGTCAATGATGCCGAATGAGTTCAAATTTGGTGTTGTGGATCAGGCAAAGGTCAATGTTATTATGGAGAGATGCGGGCTTGGGAAGGTGTTGATGGGAGGACAGCATTGGGAATTTGAAGCTGCTTTGGCTGGAAATTATTTTGACGATAATCCAGGGACCTATCTGTAATTCTTAATAGCGTCTGATTGTTTGCCGATGGTCAAATGTTCTCAATCGGTCATATCAAGTACAATATTATTTAAGTTATTGTCGCCTTACCGATGGAGCTGGATGATTTCATGGCCTCTGACATGCGCCCACCGACTCATCATGTGTTGAAGAGGACCGCCGTGGTTAAGAACTTAGGCTGATCTAAATTTTCACTATTATTCTACGAGTACGACGAAGATTTCAGTACCTTACTCTGAGATATAAAAGCGACGTATCTACTGGTAGAAATTAATTAATTCACCCTTACACTCTCCTCTCATCTTCGTTCTATAATCTTTACACCTAGGCAGTACACTTTTAGAGAGGGTAGTGATTTAGATATAAAGCAATATATCCAATTTGTGTAAGAAGAGTTAGCTGAGGGACTATATCAAGTTACCTTGTCTGATGTATCTTTTCAATGGAACACACCCTCGTATTTGGACACACCAAAAAAGCAACGTTCTGATAGCGTTTTCAGAAGATTCACTTCCCACCAAGTGCTAAACTCAAGCCATATATTTCAAAGCACTCAGGAAAATATCAATTAACAACCGATGGTTCTTGAGATTCCACAAACGCCGCTCGTTGCTTCTCCTTTCTCTCTCTTCTCCAGTTCCTTATCTCCTTCAAAGCGGCAACGAACAGCGGAATGACAGCGCTAGCAAAAAGTGGGGTGTAGACCGCATACTTGTGTTCAGCAGGGAAGTAGAGTAGTGCCAACATCCCAGGGTTGAAGAATGCTCTAGAAGCGAGGGTCATGGCCTCAGCAGAGTTTCTAAAGGTATCCTGTAAGGATTCCGCGGAGAAGACCTGAGTGTCATTTTTCGTGAGCCCAACAGCCTCAAACGAAAGACCTATATATCTTACTCTTTCTAATGCGTCGAGTGCTTGTTCAACGTCGTCTTTCACATCATTTTTGACGGGCATGTTCTCAATCTGATCTACTAGTTTTAGGATACTTGTTAATGTTTCTTGTGCTCCTTTGGTGTTTTCAATCGCACGATGGCGCATCAGAGCATCAACTTGCCAGGTGGAGAGAATTGAAAGATTGGACGGGTGATGTTCGATACCATTTGGTAGTGAGGGGACACCAAGAAGCGAGAGAAGTTGTTGAGAAAATTCATGAAAAATATAATCATTGATTTGAGGGGATAAGTCATGGTTTCCATCCGCCTCGTCGATCGGAGGATTATATACGATTATACTACCCCATTGGGGTAACAGGAATGATTTGGAGGGCGAAATATTTCCTAGGTGCTGTCAGCGGATGACTAGGCAAAGAATTGGATCAGTCATACCATCAGACGTGAGGATGTGCAGGGGACGGCGTGCCGGCGAAGGAATGAAAAGAACAAAATGAATCACGGGGTCACTGGAGGCGATCGATGCTGCAGAAGTGGGTCAGCTGGATCATCTGAGCTGATAGCAACATACAAAGGGACCATTCTGCCGAGTTGATGAAAATAGTAAGATCCTCTGGGTCAGACCATAGGCTCGATTGCCAATCGGCTGGGGGTTGAAAGCTAAGCGTCCGTGGAATTGGACCTGGCTCTCAATTGTGAAGTTGTGCAGTAGGCGAAGTCGATCGAGTACGGGGTTTATCCTGTCTGTACGAAATCAAATGTGGTCAAATTCAGAAGAGATATGATCCGACGACCTACGTGCAAGACCTGCTTGGATATTCCAATCGGAGACCGAGCTTCCCATAGCAGCGTCTTCATTGAGAAGCGTGAATGAGAGGCGGAATTGGGGTGAAAACTGGACAACACGGTTGCCATATTCGCTCAGTTGCTGGCAAGGACTGATGAGTCTGGCAAGTGTATCGAGTGCCGAAGATAGTCCTGCCGTGCATCAAGACCTCTGAATGGCCATTTGAAAGAGCGCTTACGGTGTGGGTCATCAAGAGGAAGATGAACTTGAGTCTCCCTGACATATGTTCGTGGATTGTTCCTTATACAATAAAAAGGAGCTCCAGCTGGTTTCCGTCAGCTATAATCGTACAGGTTGTATTAGAATACTGACGACAATCCGCTCGAGCATGAAACCGAAACCCTACGTCACCCAAATACCCGGGATTATCTACAATACGCTTTTCAAAAATGCTCTGAATTGTATGTGCTACATTATTGTCTTCAACGCAAAAGTCTACGGGCACTCTGAGCTGTCGCTGGGCATGGAAGTAGATCCGGGATCGCGGTAATGTGAGTCGTTGGATGCTAGTTGTGTACCACCACAGAGGTATGGAAAAGAGAATGACAATCCAATATGATGCTATGACACTGCGTTTAACTGTTGACGACTGATAGAATAATGTTGAAGGATCCTTGAAGGAAGGAGAAGGCATTAGGAGAATGTTTCTGATCAGAGAAACATAGCCAAATACGCTCTGCTTAGCTTTCCGCATTTCAAGTCCATCTCAAGTCCCTTGTCTCTCTCCCCATTTCGTTCTATGCTGCTTTCGTCCCCGCCATTCAGAGGGAATTGAGAAAAATTCTAAAATTCAATTTGGCCTTCCTCTTCGTTCTTTCACTTGCCTCTATTGTCGTTCCCTCTTGTCCCGATCCTTCAATGTCTCCAGGCAGTTTCGACACAAACAATCCAATGATGTACCAGCGATACGATTCCAGGAAGATATCTGAAACTTATACGGCACCTGTATATAGCGTCCGTATCTATAAATTATAGTAGAATTTGTCCACATCGATGCTCACTTACATTTACATATTCTCCGATTTACAGCGGCCGTTCAACTATCCCTCACGGCGTCATTCTCCATCTCCAGGCTTTTCAAGACGTTCTTTCTACGATAGTCATACTTCCAGCCGAGTGGATGCCTTTCATCGAAACGAACATCTAAATTCTTCTGGGACGAACGTCTACAGATCTGGTTATTCAACAGGAAGTTCTTGGATTCCTTCACTGAGCCCGGAGTCCTATAGCTACTCTCCTCATGCGCAAGATACGGACATTAAAGATCAGCTAAATAGCTGGCCTTCTCCAGCAAAGAGTCAGTTTGGCCGACAGGAACGAAAACCTATTCCTTCATCTCCCAGTGCTTGGGGGCGACAGCGTAGGGATGATACAATGGCTACTCGAATTTTTGAACCATCAGATACCTGGAAGCGTGATCACAAAGACAGACCCGGCGGGTATGTTGAAATTCAAGGACTCTCCTCCACAAAGTGCTGATAAGTTCTTGTCGATGCATAGTCATTCGTCGCATCGGAGAGAAGTCGTAGATAGTTTACATGATAGGCCAATAAGAGCTACTCGCGCCTTCCATAATTTACCTGGCGGCGGCCGCTATCGTCCTCGAGACTCCTATCCCCACTATAATTCTCGTGGGGACTATGACTCCTATCGGCCACCTTATGAGAATTCTCTGCCCATGGCACGCGAATCAATATCGACCCCTTTACATCGAAGAGTTTTCTACCAGAAGAGGAGTCAACCTGACTATCGTAGTGGCAATCCTTCTATCTCATCAAGAACAGTTCATCGACTTCCTGCGAGACCGCATTTCTTTTCAAGGGATCGTGATGTTTACACTAATTATCGTACCGACGATGACAGGTCGAGGTCGAGGTCAAGGTCGAGGTCAAGGTCGAGGTCAAGGTCGAGGTCAAGGTCAAGGTCGAGGTCAAGGTCAAGGTCGAGGTCAAGGTCGAGGTCAAGGTCGAGGTCAAGGTCAAGGTCAAGGTCAAGAAGCCCCATTTCGCGAACATCTTCGCATTCTTCAATAGCCTCTTCTGTCCCTTCGGAGAAAGCATGTACTCCCTCTCGTTCTGTTTTCCCTCGTACACCGGAACATGAAACCCCTGTTCAAGGGAAGGCAGAGTCCGATTACACGACGGTCGAAGCTGCGCAACGAGTTTCAGCCCGATTGTCACCTTCGTGCCCCTCCGGCCCTGACAGTGTACAATCATTGTCCATATCAGAGACTGATATCATACCACCTTTCCGAGCTCAAACGATTACGAATGACATTATGGAAGCGGACGAGATTTCTCCACAAAGTAGGTTCGTTAACTGAATTATTGCTGTTGCGTAATTGGTTTCCATAGATCATTCACCGTCTAATCTTGCACGTGAGAAAGCCCAGCCTCAAGCACAAGCACCCCCCGAGCTGTCGATCGGTCAGCTCGGAGTCAATTTTCTTCCAGATCAACATACTACTCCTTCACAAGGTATCAGCAATTATACTTCTCCCCGCTCTTCTTTCTTAGGTCCGAAAGTTCCTCCACGAGAACCACTGTCTACTGGCATAGAAAATGGTGCAGCTGATACTCTATCAGAACCCATTCAAGAACGAGATGGTGAAATGGCATCCTTGACGATCTCCTCCCCTTCTCTCTTGTTTTCTTGTTGTGACTTTTCACCTTCCGAAGCACGAGTACCTTCTCTGAATGATCAGCAACTCGACAAGAAACGTGAACTAACGGGATCTGCAGTGATAGAGACTTCTTTATTTGTTTCTGGGACATCTGGTCACGAAATTTCTCCAGATACAACTCATGTGGAGATGGTGAAGTCCCGATCTGCGAACACAACTCGCCTCTTTGAATCCACACCTGAAGCACAACTATTGACCCCGAGTATTGCCCCTATTCGACGCGCAATCAGCAAGAGCGTCCTGCCAACGCTATCACCCATATCAGCTCCTTCTTTTTCTTCCAAAGAGATTATAGTGCAAGGTCCGTCGAGCTTGAGAGATCCTTTAGAACTAGTCGTCAGAACGCGGTTTCTCTATGACCATCAAACACGTGAAGAGCGTATAAATCCTGTTCTCCTTGCGAATTTGTCTTTGTCTTGTCTACGTGGAAACGGAATCTCTGAAGAGCCGGCACTGAGTGCAGAGAGGTTGATCTGTGATGTTATGAAAGGTCCACGATTTGCAAGTCTAATTCGAAACTTCGGATTACTGCGACCTTCTCTGGTGAATTTCGTCTCGCAACGTCGAACGCTCGTCGATGACAAAATCCGGCATTTGAGAGAAGATTACGTTAAAATTCAGGAAAAGTGGAGGAGCCATTGTCATAAATTGGACGAACAGACAAAACCAAGCATCTTGAAAGGGGAAACCCTGCCAATTGGTAGGGCGACGCGAAGAACTGTCAACTTGGGCGATACCGTTCGTTCGGATCTCGAAATGGAGCAGATTCTCGCCAGTTTGGAGAGTAGTGATCTCTCTGATCCACATTATCTTTCTCAACATAATCTCGCTACCATTCCTGATATGATTTCAGTCAAGAATGGTAAAGTTGACTACCTATTCGATGATACTTGTCATCGTGTAGAGAATCCAGCAGAATATTACGCACCCGAGGCAGGTATTCATGACTGGACGGAAGAGGAGAAGAAGATCTTTCTTGACAAATATGCTGCATATCCAAAGCAATTTGGTATCATCGCAAATTGTCTTCCAAATAAGACGTCATCGCAATGCGTGGACTATTATTATCTCCATAAAAAAGGGTTAATAGATTTCCGGAAGGTAGTTTCGAAGTTTAGCTCAAAGAGAAGAAGACGCGGTGCCGGTAAACGGAAGGGTAATGCATTGCTCACAGATATTCAGAAGCATGACGAGGAGGTATATAGAGATGTAGGATCTAACTCAATATCAGCTCCGCCTTTAGTTTCGGGGAGACGTGGACGGAAAGGGAGAGAGAAGGAGAAGGAGAAGGGAAAAGGGAAGGGGAAGGATGATAAGGAAAGGGGGAGGATGAAAGAGAAAGAGGAGAAGGAGAGAGAAATAGAACAAGAACAAGAACAAGAAAATACAGAGGAGAGGGAGAAGGAAAAGACGAAAGGAAAAGAGGAGGACATTAAAGAGAAGGAAGAGAAAGCACTAGAAGAGGAAGAAAAGGCAAGCGCTGAGGTCAAACCAGATAGTGAACGGAAAGTATCTGCACGAGCATCGAACAAACGGAATGCGGCACAGACCCAGGACAAATTGTCAACTGATACGCCTACTCCAGAGCCTGAGAGCAAAGGTCGCCGCAAGCGCGTTGTTGCTATCTCATCGATTGTACCCATTGGTGAGACTCTGTCTTTGAACTACGGAGCAACAGAAGACACAGTGGTGAGTAGCTTCTCTCTCGACTGTCCTTGTGTTATTCATCATGCTGCCGCTGACAAGGAACTGGAATCCCGCCCTGCGAAACGACAGAAGCGCGTGCGCAAAATCAAATCTGCAGCAATTGTAGCAGATGATTCCCCCAGCACTGAGCCTGAGATCAAGTCGTTGGCACGGGCTTCAATATCACTACCGACAGGAACCAGAGTCTCTTCTGAGACTTTCGCACAGGATAAAAGTCGGTGGCCATCGCAATCCATCGTTATCCCATCTTGATGACGACTTTTCATCGCTCTTATCCCCTTCTCATATTCCCAGTTAATGTTCACAATGCCTCATCGACGGAACAATCTCTGAATATAATTGATAATGATGCAAGGGCCGAGCGATACTTGCCGCCACAGGTTTGGGACGGTTGACCGCTTGATCTTCTATGAGTCTAATTTATTAAACTTCTTCAGCCTCGTTCCCATGTTAACTCCCTCATGACACCTTATCAGCTCTGACTGCGGTAGTATCAAGTTACTCGCTCTTGCTCAAAAATTATCTCGAAATCTACATGTACGGGTGTTCTCACCCTACTACGACCTCAATCTGTCGTCCTGCCACCATCTGTGTATCGCTCTCTTCTATGCACATACGAACCTCCCATGAGCTCAATGAACCCTGACCCGTGTAATTGCTATCCGCCGGGATACCTCATGCATCTACCTTTATATGGTGTACTACCATTGTCCTCACTGCACTCTCATGACAACTGACGGTTTGAAAACTTGGCATCGTCCCGCCCCAGTCCAAGTTTCTTGTTGCCGCCCAATCAACCGCCCTTGCCGGATTGGCTCGTCGCCAATCAAGATGGGCGTTTTTATGTAAAGACGAACCGGAGAAAAAAAGAGATATACTCTACTGTAGCAAGTAATTCCTAATGCCAGACATCATGTGGCTCTTGATATGATTTTAGACTGGCCTAAATTATTTTATTTTTTATATGACCAAAATTGTATTTCCTCGCGGTCGCTGTTTTGCTGTGTCGTATTTCTCATAATTTTGGCTGTCAAAATCTGCCGTTAGGTGAAAGGCGTCCGACGAAGATGGTCTATGTAGAGGAAAATCACACGTCCTACCGACGACCTTCTACCATGATGATGTGGTATCCAAAATTCGTTTTTACGAGAGTGGTGGTGGGTTTGTCAACAGTAGATGGCGTGAGTTGGAACGCAGCATCTTGGAAAGCTCCAACCATGCTTCCACGAGTCATCCACCCAAGGTTTCCTCCAACTATAAGAAGGGATTAGCCTAAGCGGCGCCCTTTTGGAAAAACAACGCACCTTTAGCCTTGTCTTCAGAATACTCCTGAGCTACTTTGTTGAAAGACTGGCCTTCCTACGGGGTATCGGGTAGCAGGGGAAGGTGTTGAGCATGTTATTTGTGTTGAAAGTAAAAAAGAGCAGAGCGGAACCTTGATCTTTTCCAAGGCCTCTAAAGCTTTGGATTGTTTCTCACAAAGAATATGTCGAACGTTAATGGCAGTAGCAGGTTTGAGTCCTCCTCCCTGTGATCGTGAAGCAACACATCAGAGACCTGATTGTTTTGAAGAAGGGATGTATGTGATGTGTGAACCTTGGAGGTTGAGCCAGATTCTTTGGCATTGTCAGATGATTTGGAGGTTTTATTCGTCTTACCAGCTGTCTTCTTGTTGTCTGAAGACGATTTTTGAGTCGAATTGGAGGAGGTTTTCTTGGCCATTCGTAGAGAGGCTTGAGTCGTTACTTTGACGTGACATTGCCGCCCAGCCGATCGTTACATAGACCTCTACCATAAAACTACGAACACCCACACCTACTAATTTATCTGTACCTGTAAGCAATGCCACTGTTATATTCTGTTCCGCGCACAATGGACCACATCTAAGCACTGGACTGGTAAATGCTGCTTCACTTCAGAGCCCAGTGGTGATGAGGACAACCAATAACATGCGACCTCTTACACTAGCTGCCCGATATAGTAATTCAAAAATTTGGTCCTCCTCAATACGCGGCCATGGTTGACAAAATAACTCGTATTGCCATTGTAGATGCAAATCGGTGTAAACCGAAAAGATGTGCTCAAGAATGCAAAAAGGTCTTCCACTGTCTACTGAGATATGATTAAACACTAAAAGTTTCCTAGTCATGTCCCGTTGTAAAGATGGGTAAGCAGCGTATCCATTATCGGAGAAATTCATGGGTTCATTTCTGCCGCAGGAAAATTGTGTATTGAGGTCAAACCGACGGACAAGATCTCATTCATTTCTGAATTTTTGTGTATTGGCTGCGGTATCTGTGTCAAAAAGTAGTCCATTGTGTGGATCCCGAGTTGTCTTTCACTGAACTTTAGGCAGATGCCCCTTTGAGGCTATCGCGATCATTAACCTGCCTACGAACTTGGAATCCGAAGTTACTCATCGGTATACTGCCAACTCGTTCAAACTGCATCGTTTGCCCACCCCGCGTCCTGGTCAGGTTCTAGGGCTGGTTGGAACTAATGGTATCGGGAAAAGCACAGCTTTGAAGATCTTAGCTGGAAAGTTAAAGCCTAACCTGGGTCGATATGACGTGCGCACTGTATTCTACGATTGCGATCTTGATTTTGATGACAAGTATTCCATAGGATCCACCTGACTGGGAAGAAATCCTCAAGTATTTTAGGGGATCTGAGCTCCAAAACTACTTCACCAAGGTACTTGAAGACAATCTGAAGGCCCTCATCAAACCTCAATATGTCGATCACATACCCAGAGCCATCAAGGGAAGTCAGACTGTCAACCAAATGCTCGACTCCAAGCTTGAACTTGACAATAAGGAGAAGCTATGCGACGAGCTGGAATTGACCAAGCTTCTTGATCGAGATGTCTCCCAACTATCGGGTGGAGAGTTGCAACGATTTGCTATCGCAATGACCTGTGTACAGCAGGCTGATGTGTGAGTTCCGCATATGTTTTCGACAGCAAACTTTATCTCTTTTGTTCAGGTACATGTTCGATGAACCTTCAAGTTATCTTGATATCAAGCAACGGCTCAAAGCCGCTGAAGTCATTCGATCTCTCCTCCATCCAGACTGTTACATTGTTGCTGTCGAGCACGATTTGTCTGTCCTCGACTACCTCTCAGATTTCATCTGTTGTCTATACGGGAAACCCTCGATGTATGGTGTCGTCACGATGCCTTACTCTGTTCGTGAAGGCATCAACATTTTCCTCGATGGATTCATTCCCACCGAAAACTTGCGTTTCCGTGAAGAATCGCTATCGTTCAAGATGGTCGAGACTGCTGAAGAAATCATTGCTGATAAGACACGCCATTATTCCTACCCCGCCATGACCAAAACCCTTGGGAACTTTAAGCTCACGGTTCAGGAGGGAAGCTTTACTGACTCTGAGATCATCGTCATGCTCGGTGAAAATGGAACTGGCAAGACAACTTTTGTACGACTGCTCGCTGGCGATACACCCGATGTCGAAACCGACAAACAAACACTATCTGTCTCACTCAAGCCTCAGACCATTTCGCCCAAATTCCCCGGGACCGTTCGCATGCTCCTCCTTAAACAAATTAAAGCTGCCTTCATGCACCCACAATTTCAAACTGACGTTCTGAAACCTATGAATCTTGATAACATCATAGATCAAGAAGTCAAGACACTATCCGGAGGAGAATTGCAACGTGTCGCCATTGTACTTGCTCTCGGTACGTCAGATAATTTTTGTTGTCGGCATTCAAAAGATTTGCGACCCATGCCACTATCATTGATGGAAATTTGGTTTATGAGAAGTACTAATTTTCCGATATCAGGTAAACCTGTCTCTATCTATCTTTTGGACGAGCCTTCTAGGTTGGTCTCAATTTCAACACCCAAACAATCTATACTTAATAATTGATTCATTGCATGCCCACAGTTTCTTGGACTCGGAACAGCGTATCATTGCTAGCAAAGTTATCAAAAGGTGTGTCTCCAAGTTGATGTTGTCTAGACCTACTCAACTGTCTTCTCCCCAACCCATAGATTCATTCTCCACGCCAAGAAGACTGCTTTCGTCATTGAGCACGATTTTATCATGGCTACGTACCTCGCAGATCGTGTGATTGTATTTGAAGGAGCTCCGGCCGTAGCTGCCACCGCTACACCGTAAGTTCCACTATTCTGACAAAGACCATTGTTGACTGGGCTTTTCATAGACCACAGTCTCTTCTGACCGGCATGAACAAGTTCCTCGCTTCACTAGAGATCACATTCCGTCGCGACCCGACAAACTTCAGACCGCGTGTAAACAAGCTAAATAGTATCAAAGACCGTGAACAGAAAAGTAGGTGTTCATAACAGTGGCGCCATGTAACATTTTTTTGAATCGTCATTCTCTGCAGCTGCTGGTAACTACTTCTTTTTGGAGGATTAGAGGCTCTTTGTATTTTCCTACGAAGGCATCGGGAATACCTGGTTGACTATCTAGGTTGTCGCGCTCACGGGGGTATCCGAGCGCGAGGAGGTATCTCTCAAAAAGCCAGTGTAATTGTATAAGTATTACAGACAGAGGAAGGTTTTGAAATGACAACACTCAAATCTCGTTCAATACCTTCTAGTATCACATGGGATATCAACCATAAATCATGTTCAAACCTCATTCCTGAGCATGATGTCGAAACATCTCTCGCAGAATGGCTTGTCACCCCGTTGAAAAAACGAGGGGTTTTCAAACGGCTTCTCGCAGCTCTTTCCAAATCACATCAGGGATATAGAATACCGAGGGAGAGTAGTCAAAATGACTTACGGCACAGACAAAACACCCCCAACACCATTTTCCACCGAGAGCTTCAACGGCTTGTTCATGGTCCCTGATACTCTTCTTACACCTTTTGCATTTGGGAAGCCTCAGCCGAACATGACAAGCTTCACAGTAAGGATGTCCCTTATACACGGTAAACCCAACGTCATCCGATTCGAACTCGCCATCTCCCTGAACGCTGAGTTCTCCACTTCGCGACGAATTGTTCATAGATGGTGCCAGAAAAGGATCACCACATTCAGCACAGAAGAAATGCTGTTCATGATACGCCCTCTTTCCCAGTGCTGGGTCATCAAGGCTGATGAATCGTTCTTCAATGATAGCTGTTTTGCATGAAAAACAACGAGGCGCAAAGTTCTGGAGAACAGCAACATCGTCAAAACCGAAAAAGAAATAGTATATATCAAGTGCAAAAGGTTCAAACCTCATGATAATCCAGGTGACAGTACGGCTTCCCATCATGCTCATACGAACTCACATGCTCAAGTAACTGGCCACAAACCGTACATTTGAAACATTGCGGGTGCCATCGTGAACCCATAGCACTGACGATACGACCGATAATCGGTCCGTCACAACCGCCACATATCAAACTTCCACGTGTGCCAGTGGGTCTTGGACGAGCCAGTTGTTGATGTGGATGCGAAAACGTAGGCCTCTGCTCAGTACGTTTGTCGTCAGTTGTGGACCTGGAAACGCTAATGCCAGGGACCTCGAAAACCTGAACATTCGGCAAACCAGTCACATTTTGACAAGGTGAGTTTTCGTCGTTGATATTAGAGACTTGAGGAGTATCAACTTGAATCACGGGTTCTCGGGAAGAGTCAAGTTGGATTGAGGGCACTCCCTGGGGGGAGTCGACTTGTATTGTGGGACCCCTTGATGAGTTGATCCGTGTCATAGGCGACTCCCTCGGTGAGTCGACTTCCGGGGAATAAACTTGTCTTCCATTTTGTTCGTTCACTTGGTGAGTTGGAGAATTGACCTCGATCTCAAGTCCTTGGGATAAAGTATCGCCTCTCTGATGACCAAATCTGTCATTGCCGTCAATCGCTGGTATTGGCGTTCTAAAATCTTCAGGGCCACTCATCATCTTACCCAGATCGGCACGCTTCTCCCTTCCACCAACGGGTGCAGGACTCTCAATATCGATAGTTTGTACCTTTGGTGTACCATTGTTGATTTTCGTTTTGTTCATCTGCTCGCGCACGTAAGGGTTGATTGACTGTGGTCGAGGAGGCTCGGGTGCAGTTGGAGGAGTAGTCATCTGCAAATTATACATCTGACTCTGTGGACGTGACCTCACCGTGGGCAAGGGCTGTTGAGACGGTTCTTGTCGTTGCATAGAACGATTAGTGGGTACAGATGCATACGTCTTACTTGATGTTCCATGGTTGGTTGATGACTGAGGTTGTTGAGGCTGTTCAGAGTAGTTATAGGAGGTCGACTCTTGAGATAAGGCAGGAGATACTGATCGCGGTGGAGGATCATCAAGGTTCATATTCAAATTGTCGTAATGGTGATGACTACGAGCATCACGTCGCCCAGACCGCAGGGAGCTACCATAGCTCGGGTCATGTTCATTTCCTCCAGATGTACGTCCACTGATCCTAGCACGTTCTGTCGATGCACCCGACCCATCAAAATAACCATCTTGATGGTGGAGTCCACTGAAATAATCCCCAGCACCATCTGGGGTCTCTCCAGGCGTCCTAGGCAGCCTTGGCAGATCAGCAGGCCATTCTCCTTCCTTTGACATATTTTTTCCTCTATCTTTTACATCTATGGTAGAAAACTTCATGACTAGCTCTTCATTGCCACGATTGCCAGACGGTTGTTTCGTGGGTGATGACGGTTGACTGGGATATGGAGACATCGCAGGGATAGATGGAGGTATTTGATGGCGGGAAAAGTTACGCTCAGGAGAGGCAGGTCGACTACGATAACTAGTCGCATGTGCCTCGTCCCGTACTGGATAACGAGTGGATACCTCTTGTCGACCAAGATTGAACATCTTGTGTTCTCGTTCACTACTACCTATATCTGATAATGTATTCTCCTGTAATTCGACAGTATCTCGACGTCGGGCCAGGGTCATCGTCGGAGGCTGAGGAGGCCCACTCATGTTGACTGCAGCGTTCTGTCCACCTTTGGCACGTGGGAGACTATAATGTGCTTCCCTCTCCTCTTGATGTCTATAGTCGTGCGAGCCGTAATAAGTACCTCCTCCATCTTTGTGATAGGGGGATGAGGGGTAGTGTATGGGGTGTCTCCTCTCATTTTCTGCATATTCTTCGTCATAGAAACGCTCTTGTGAACGGTAGCGAGCATTATGTTTCCGTCTGTCCATCTCTTGCTGCCTTTCTCTACCTCTATCGTCAAACTCGTCCTCATCATCTCCTCGTAATCTGATTGTCCTTCGCTGAGCGTCTTTCAGTAGGCTCACTCTCGGAGGAGAAATCCTCCTTGAAGCTCGGGTATGAGGTGGAGGTGAAGGTGATCTCTGCTTCAATTCAGCAATTGCACCCCATTGGTGATATGAGTGTCTGGGAGACCACTGTCTCCTGGTGTTTGACAGTTGAATTGACTTCCTTGGCGTATCCTCATCGTCGTGATATCCTCCGGGAAGATAATCGTAATAAAAACGAGGCCTTTTTTCCCTTAATGCCTCTCTCTCCCTTTCCACCCTTGCTTGGAATCGTGATGAAGAGACGGAAAACGATTTTTTGTGCTTGATCGCACGTCGAAGGTCTTCTTCTTCTACCTCAGTTTCTTCCGGGGTGGGCTCTGTAGAATCTGCGTCGTCTTCAGAGGTTGATGAAATTTCTTGGCGAGCAGTACGTTTCTTGGGAGGCATAGACGCTGACCGAGGAGCTAACTTAATTTTTTTTGTGACCTTCTTCTCCTTCTCTTTTCCTTTGCCTTTACTCTCGGTCATACCTTTTTTCTTTTTCTTTTTCTTATGAATGGACACCTCAGAGGCTTTCTTCCCTTGTTTTTTTGGACGAACCTCCCTCTCCTCTTCTGTTTCTTCTGTTTCTTCTGTTTCCTCACCATCATCATCCTTGCTGTCACTTTCTTCTTCTTCTTCTTCTTCCTCTTCTTCGTCATCATCATCTCTATAATCATACGCTACAGAACGTACATGTTGATCGGACATTTGATGCAGGTCCGGATTCGACCTCGAAAACATTGCATATGCAGAGTCTGAAGCGCCTGAAACAGGCTGATAGACATTGAACCTCTAATCAGTATATTGTCCCTGGGAGACACGCACCATACTGGCATTCTGCCGGTGTCTTTTGTTTTGAGCATATGCCTGGGCCATAGCTGCATTCAGCTGTCTCTCTATATGCTGTCTTTCAACAAAGGCCCTTTGCCGATTTAGATCAGCTTGAACAGGCTTTATAACTGCCTGTGTTAGCGATGAATTTACTGTAGGTTTAGCTTGAATTACGTTCTGTACAGAAGCCAGGGAAAACGATACACAATCAAAATGGATCAAGAAGTAGCAAGGGGACACACCTGCTTTTGGGAAGTTGAAGAGGCAGGTTTTGTCCATGGATCCTTGACCATTCCAGTCGCATAACCGAATGCAGGTTGGGGATATTCAGGAATTGTGCGTTTCCAGATAGGTGTGGATTTCTTCGTTGGAACTCCATCTGATACGTGGGAATGTTGACCTGGTGCTGCGAAGGTGGTTGGTGATAGTTTTTGCCCTGAAGATATGGTCAAAGATGAAGATTCCTTTGTAGGACTACTTGGCCCGGATGTAGCACCCAGGGAGCTGGATTGAAATTGAGGACTTGCAGCCTGCCTCTTACTCACCAAACTCGAACCTTCTGGCGAAAGCGATGATCCTGTTTGAGTCGGCGATGCTGTTTTGAAAGGTGTGCTGATTGAGGAGTCCTCCTGCTCTTGGTTACTTTCGTCAGGAAGAGAAAGTATAGTCAACTTGTGAGGCTGAATTCCGGCCACAAGTGAAGACACACTTGGATCGATAGGTAAACCCATGATGCGTGAACTATTTGATTGAGCACCAATGCCGGCGAACCCTTCTCTACTAAGGCCCATTCCTCCACTTCCTGCTTCAGCACCACTGGTTCGGCTACTGCGGCTACCGGGGGCGGGCAATGGGCGATTCGTCTGATTTTGTGATGAAAGTGCTTTTGTCGGTGAATTCGGCATGAACTTGGTAGGCGAATTCAGTTGGGTCGCCATTTTTGATGACATATTGTCTCGGTTTGGAGAGGCGTTTGAAGGGGATGCGGATGCAGGAGATGCTGAGTTAATAGTATTGACAGAGGGGAATGTGCGAGGAGCACCAGGGGTGGGTAACGGTCGACGCGTAACTACTGATCTCGTTTGACCAACTTGTCCAGTCTGCGATTGTGATCGTTGCCGGATTTGAAGATCATGAACTGGCTGCTGTGGCGGAAGGGCTGGTGATCGATTCTGGTTTGTAGATGGAGCCTGGGGTTGAACTTGAGGTTGAGGCTGAGGCTGTAGTTGTATGTGTGAAGGAGGAATAGACTGCCTCTGCTTTGCAACGACAACCGAGTTTCTGTCCGCGGGTGCCAGTGACAGGGATGAAAACTGCTGATGATTTTGTGGTTCCTGTTGTTGTTGTGATGGTAGTTGGGACAGTCGCTGCTGATTCGCCTGTTGAGCAAATATAGCAGATGGCGAGATTGGAGGCCCTGGTGAACTAGCTGGGCTTTGTCCTCTTAATATTAATGACTGTGAGGCAGGGACCAACTGTCCTGAAGATGCATTTTCCGGGCCGATGATCTGTTGACTTGACCCAAGCTGCCTTGTCAAGATGTTTGGTAATGGTTGACCAGGAGCGAGATTGGCAAAAGATGAAGTAGGAAGACGTGAAGATGGAGACTGATACATCCCCGAAGCTTGAGATACAGGTGTTGAAGCCGATGAAGGTTGAGAATAATGATATTGTTGCGGTTGCAAAGGTTGTTGCTGAGAAACGAGCCCAGATGCATTGGGAAATGGGGTATTTGGGGGTTGGAAACCACGGGCAGACGGAGCAGGTTGTGTCTGGTTCTGTAGATGATGCAGATATGAGTCTTGAAACTGTTGATGTTGCTGAGGTACATGTACAACTTGCTGGTTTTGTGGTTGAAGCTGGTATGCTGATTGTAAATGGGGCTGGGGTTGAGGCTTTCCAAGTTGTTGGTATATATTCTGAGGTTGTGTATACGAATATTGGGAGAAATGTTGATTCTGGGACATTATATAAATGAAAACTGTGCGTGTTTTTAATGGAAGACGTTGGTCAGGAAACTAATAAAACTCACGTCCTGATAATTTTGCGACGCTCAACCACGTGCCATACAATCACTCACGTACTTAATCAGTCCATTTCATTGAATTGACATTTTTAGAACTAACTAGTGAGTTTCATGATCATCGCACGATTGCCGCCATATCCTTCAGTTCATGCCAGACGACAATTACCTGCTTCACAGCTCACATCTCTCAACAGGATAATTGCCTCTACACTTTCACAGATAATTGCACTACCTCCAGAAAAACAGAAATCAGAGACTTTGCGTGCCTATGTCCAAAGTTATGCTCGGGACGCTAGCTCTCAGGTCCTCCAGACTCTCATCTGGGGACCACCGGACAATACACGTTTATCATCAGACGAACAAAGTATTCGCAAATACACGATACAGCTTGCTGAGAGGATAGTTCCAAACCTGGACTTACAGATACTGCTGGATCTTGCAATCGGTTATTCGACATCTAAAGAATGCAAACTCAAGTTAAAAGCGGTTTTGAAAGCTGCGGCAGAGAGCAGGAGAAACATACATGAAGCCATAGAGAATGACCTCGTTCCTGCATTGACGCTCTTGTTGTCTCCACCATCGTCAAACCAAAACCAAGGATTGTATGGTCTTCGAAGAGCCGCCCATTGCATTGTCTCCTTCCTTCGTGTGTCCCCAGACTCCTTCATTCGTCTTTTTGCTCGCAGAAAACCGTTTTTACTTGGTCTTGCCCATGCATATCAAAATTCTTTACCCTTCATCGCAACCTCTTATGGTGGTATTAATGTTTTACAAAATGCTATCGACAGACCGTCGGAAATTGAGACAGATGAATGGGAGAGGATCTGGGTGGACACGAAGATTGCTCTCATCGATGCATTCCATATCGTCTTCAGCAGAATGGTAGAGGATATGACATCTGCTGAGGGGCGCTTGCTGGGTATCGAAGCAGAGAGGACTTTTGACATAGTCTTTGCACTCCTCGAACAATCCAACTCTTCCTCAAGAAGCACTGCTCCCCTCACGCCATTTCTCAATCAATCCCTTCTTTTCGATTATCATCAGTCTTATTCTCTCTCTCATATGCTTACATCTGCACTCAAGCATGCTGAAGAAAAGGACGCTCGGTTCGATATTATAGAAGCCGCTCTGGCCAACTTTGACTCTGGTGGGTCTGAACAAAAGGATCCTGGTGCCCTCAAGATAGTCCTGCGTTCCTATGGGATACAACAAGGAATTGACAACCGTGGTCCTCGAATCAAAGCTGCCGATACTTCCGTTCCTAGAAATATCTCTCACAATGAGTTCTCTAGCTCCAAAAAGGGAAAAGAGAAAGCGCTCGAACCGGTAGAAGACCTAGAGCTGGATAGGAAGGTCTCTCAGATGCTTGACGTTCTACCTGACGTCAATGCCAATTATGTTCGACTGTTGTTAGAAAGCGATGAATTCAAGGGCGACCTGGAGCGAGTTCTTGGCGCGCTTTTAGAGGGAAATGCCCCTAGCGAGGAGGTCCTCCTTTCTGAAATTAAACAGGATGATCAGCCACCACAGTTCCATAAAAGTACTGGAAACTACACCCTTTCACAGAGGTTGAACGTTTTCGACGGTCAGGATATGGATCTTTCCCAGGTCAGGAGTGGAAAGAAGAGCATAGAGTATGTCTTGTCCGTCAAATTCTCCTTGGCATTGATCACGGTTCCTCTAAAGCAATAACTTCCTGGAAGACCGGTCCTTTGTCAATCAGATGAAGGCTGATATCCTTCGTCGTGCCGAGGCCATCCTTGAACAGGAAGACGAAGATGGAGATTCACCCGACCAACCCAATGAACGTGTGGTTTTCAGTCCTGAAGATGAATTAGAGGAAGCCGAGGCACTTAAAATCAACGTCATCGGTGATGGCGAAGAAAATGATGAGAGTGATTTAGACGAGCTCGATGAAGAAGAAGAAAGTCAGTCGACGCCAGAAACTATACTTGAATTAGCGTGGTTGAGGGATGTTAAGCTGTTCGATCGAGATGCCGCGACCAGGAGGAGTGAGAGTCGAATGCAGTTGAGGAAGGATACAGGTGAACTCTCAAACAATCCCTTCCCGTCATCCAATTCATCTGACAACCATTTTTTTTTCAAGGCTGGGTCGATGAACAAATAGAGGGATGGAAGGTGATGCTGGATCGTAATGTAAGCTAGCCGATAGGTTCTACATATCCACCAGATGACCCATGCGCTTTTTTTGTTCTAGCCAAAAATGCAAGAAAAGATCAGGCAAAAACACGAGTTCAGGAGGAATCAACCGTTATTACCTATCCTAGGTTCTCCGCATCATAATGACAGCAGCAATGGTGGGAGGGGTCGCGGGCGCGGGCGTGGACGTGGGCGT
>Ga0153922_1000163_pt1 | contig 27050 bp, 27 predicted proteins | sample TSNJ006MetaG_FD_104723 | JGI IMG/M metagenome (GOLD analysis project Ga0153922, IMG submission 104723) | Attine ant fungus gardens microbial communities from New Jersey, USA - TSNJ006 MetaG | ecosystem: Host-associated > Fungi > Mycelium > Unclassified | place: USA: New Jersey, Brendon T. Byrne... | reverse complement strand
TGATAAAAACTACAATATTGACAAAAAAAAGAAATTATGATATTATGATTTCAGTAGTATTTGCGACGCAGCAAATGCATAATATTTCTAAGAGCGTTGAAGTGTCTTGGATTTTCTTTCAGAGAGGAAATCAGGGCACTTTTTTGCATTATTGGAACAAAGAAAGGAGGTAATCCTTGCAGGATTTTAATTTAAAAACACATATTTATATGGATAAGGATGGTCTGGCAGAAGTGCTGGCGGGAAAAGATCGTGTTTTTATTGTTACTGACCGATTTATGGAGGAAAGCGGAATGGTTGGTTACCTGACTGAACCGCTTAAGCAGCGAAACATTGCTTATCAGATTTTTTCGGAGGTTAAACCAGATCCTGACTTGGCAACGATTACAAAGGGAATCAGTGCAATGCAGGAATTTAAGCCACAGGCGCTCCTGGCTCTTGGCGGCGGTTCTCCGATTGATGCGGCAAAGGCTATGAACTGGCTGGCGGCTAAGGAAGGCTGGATGGAAAAGTGTACATTTGTGGCTATTCCCACTACCAGCGGAACCGGTTCAGAGGTGAGTAAATTTTCTGTGGTCAGTGACCCGGACCATGCGGCGAAATATCCTCTGGTATCTGTGGAACTGCTCCCTGATGCGGCAATACTGGATGCCGAACTGGTAAAATCACTGCCGCCGCATATCACAGCTGATACTGGTATAGATGTGCTTACCCATGCAATTGAAGCTTTTGTATCGGTAAATGCTAATGACTTTACTGATGCAGCCGCGGAAAAGGCCATTAAACTGGTGCGGAGCAACCTGCTGAAGGTATATCAGAACCCTGGGGATATTGGGGCTCGTCAGAGCATGCATCATGCGTCCTGCCTGGCTGGTATGGCATTCAGTAATGCCGGTTTGGGATTGAACCATGGGATGGCACATACCCTGGGAGCACATTTTCACATTCCTCATGGCAGAGCGAATGGAATTCTACTCCCCTATGTGATGGAATTTAATGCTGGTTGTCATGATGGTTTAACTGTGACAGCTGCCCGGTATGCGCGGATTGCCCGCTTATTAGGGCTGGATGGTCCAAGCATTCGGCAAAGTGCGCTGCGTCTGCTTAGGAGTGTGAAACAATATGTAAAACAGCTGCAGATTCCTGAAAGTATCGCAGCAGCAGGAGTTACCAGAGTAGATTTTGACAAGGTTCTGGATGCGATGACCGAAGCCGCCTTTGAAGATGCCTGTACAAGGACGAATCCAAGGCCATGCCGGAAGGAAGATATCCGTGTGGTATTTCTGAGAGCATATTCCGACAAGATGGAGGGAATAACCCATGTATGAAGATAAGAAAGAACGGATCATACAGGAATTCGTGCCTGGTAAGCAGATTACCTTAGCTCATGTAATTCCTCATCCGGTGGATTCGCTGTATGCCAAAATGGGCTTGATCGATGGCAGGGGTGCCCTGGGGATTTTTACGATAACCCCCAGTGAGGCGGCTATTATCGCCGCCGATGTGGCCAGTAAGGCGGCCGATGTTCAGATTGGGTTTGTTGACCGGTTCAATGGATCCTTAGTAATAACCGGTGATGTTGCAGGTGTGGAGGCGGCGTTGAAGGAAGTGATGAGCGTGCTGTGTGAAGGGATGGGATTTGCCTCAGCGCCGGTGACCCGCTCATAAAAATATTTGGTGGGACAGTACACTAGGAGCTTGGGACAAAAGTTCCTAGCGGAGAAAGCTGGATGAAAGAAAGAGAAAAGCGATTAATACTGATTGGTCGTTCCATGGCAGGAAAGACTACCTTGTGTCAGTACATAAACGGTGAAGATCTAAGGTACCACAAGACTCAGACGATACAGTTAATTAACGATATGATCATTGATACCCCGGGGGAATACCTGGAACGTAATTACCTAAGAGGGGCGCTGACCGTAACGGCAGTGGATGCGGATTATATCGTCTTTGTACAGCAGGCGGACGAGGGAGGAACAATGTTTCCGCCAGGCTACGCCAGTACATTTGGTAAGCCGTGTATTGGCATTGTAACTAAGAGCGATCTGGCGACGGAGAAACAGATTGCAGATGCCGGAAATTATCTTACGGCAGCCGGCGCAGAGAAAATATTTGTAACCAGTAGTTATCTGGGTACCGGATTTAGCGAACTGGTAAAATATTTTGCAGCGGGGACTAAGAGATGATTGGACTGGCAACCGGGAAACAACGTATGTGGAAAGGGAAAATATGCGAATAATTATTGCAGATGATGAGCCGATCACAAGGATGGATCTGAAAGAAATTTTGGAGCAGGAAGGCTACGACGTAGTAGCAGAAGCGGCAGATGGATTTGATGCAGTAGAGAAGTGCAGAACAAAACTGCCGGATCTTATTATCATGGATGTTAAGATGCCTTTCATGGATGGACTGATGGCAGCAGACATTATAGTAGAAGAACGGCTGGCAGGGACAGTTGTACTTCTGACGGCCTATTGTGACCGTAAATTTATCGAAGAAGCAAAGAAAAGCGGGGTGAGTGGATATCTGGTCAAGCCGGTAGATGAGAAATCATTTATTGCGGCCCTGGAAATCGCTGTTGAACGAAGCAAAGAAATGTATAAATTGAAAAAAGAATACCAGACGATTACCAAGCGCCTTGAGAGCAGAACTGTGATAGAGCAGGCAAAAGGTGTAATTATGAGCAAACAGGGATTTACCGAGCAAGCGGCTTATGATTATATCCGCAATGCCAGTAAGCTTAAGAATGTATCGATGAAAAAGATAGCTGAGATCATATTGATGCGAAGAGGTGCAGAATATGAATAGCGTAATTAAGCAGTTGTGTCAGGAGTACACTGATCTATCGGGAGAAGAGATTCAGGTTATTCAGATGATGGCACTGACCCTGCAGCCTCTGGCCAATCTTGAGGGCGCTGATATCTTTATCGATTGTCCTTATAAGGGAAGGGATTCAATTGTAGTTGCGGAGGCAAAACCAGAGGATGTGCCGTCTTCGTATAAAAACAGCGTTGTGGGTATGCTGGCAAAGGCGGAAAATGAGCCGGCGGTAGCCCGAACGATTGAACTGGGGATTTCTACTAAGTTCATGAAGGCGCGGACCCAGGAAGATAATTTTACCATCCAATCGGTTGAACCTATAAAATATGGCACCCGCGTAATCGGTGTCCTGATTCGGGAAAGAAGGATTACGGATGAGGTAGAAGAAGAGCCGCAAGATCACTATCGGGCAGTGGAGATGCCGCTGAATAATATGATCAATGAAAATGAGTGGCTGACCGAAAGTATCGATGAAGGCTTGCTGTTAGTGGATGACAATGGATATGTTATCTTCCGCAATATGTATGCCAAGCAGCTGTTTCAGAAACTCGGTTATGTTAAGGATATTTTGCGGCAGAAATATAAAAACATCTGCCTGACTCATTATGATGGGAACAATGATGTTGACGAGATGCTGACTGAGGTGCTGGTAGCAAATTATTATCTGCGGATTCGCCAGATTCGGATGAAAAAGAGGAATATCCGGCTGGCTGTTATCATTCGTGATATCACCTGGAGACGGGAGCAGGAAAAGAACCTGGTGCTTAAGTCGGTTGCGATCAAGGAACTGCATCACCGGGTAAAGAATAACCTGCAGACGATGGCTTCCCTTCTTCGCCTGCAGGCAAGAAGGAGCAGCAATGATGAGACTAAGCGTCTGCTGCATGAAAGTATCAGCCGCATCTTATCCATTTCCGCGACGCATCAGCTGTTATCTATCAGCGGAGTTGATGAGGTTAATCTAAAGGATGTTTTACATATGGTGAAGAATAATGCTGTCCAGCCATTCCTGCAGTCCAGCCTGAAGGTGAATCTGGAGTTGAATGGGGATGACATCGGGGTGAATTCAGATATAGCTGCATCAGCAGCATTGGCAGTGAATGAGGTATTGCAGAATTCGATGAAATACGCTTTTGAGGGAAGAAAAGAAGGAAATATCTGGATTGTGCTGAAAAAGGGTGCGGTTTATTCTACCCTTACAATTGTGGATAATGGAATTGGTTTCGATACCAGAGAAGAAAGAGTGGATTCGCTGGGACTTAAGATTGTGCAGTCGATGGTTCAGGATAAATTGCATGGTAACCTGAAGATCAGCTCTGGCAAAGAGGGTACGAAAGTGTCATTTGACTTTGTGCACGATGCATCGAATATGATCAGTATTTCAAAATAGAAATAAGCTGCCTTCAGGTATTAAATGAAAGGGGGTGATGCGGCGTGAAGGAGTCGCTGTTAAGTGTAGGAATAGATATTGGAACGTCAACAACGCAGTTGATCTTCAGCCGGCTTACAATTGAAAATCGGGCCAGCAGCTATATGGTTCCCCACATTAGTATCGTAGATAAAGAAGTGATCTATCGGAGCCGAATTTATTTTACACCGTTAAAATCTCAGACAGAGATTGATGCAGAACAGGTAACAGAGATTATCCGAAACGAATACCAAAGTGCAGGGATGAAACCGGAGGATTTGAAAACCGGGGCAGTGATCATCACTGGTGATACTGCCAGAAAGTCCAATGCCAACCGAGTGCTCAGCGCCTTAAGTAATATGGCTGGAGATTTTGTTGTGGCTACGGCAGGTCCTGACCTGGAGTCCTTTCTTGCGGGAAAGGGGTCAGGTGCCGACGGGCTTTCAAAAGACAATCGGGAAGTTGTAGTGAATGTGGATATCGGTGGAGGTACCAGCAATATAGCTATGTTCCAAAAAGGAATTCTCAAGGGAACAACCTGTCTGGATATCGGTGGCCGACTGATAAAAGTAGAGCAGGGACGGATTAAGTATATCTTTCCGGGAATACAAAAGATGTCTGCAATGTATGGAATCTCCATCCGGGAAGGGGATAAGGCAGATGAAAAGGTGCTGTATCAGATCTGTGAACATATGGCAGACCAGCTGGCGATGGCATTACACGTCTGCGAAACAGATGCGGTACATCAACTGCTATATACTAATGCCGGTAAAGCGCTTCCCAAAGAACCCTTAATTCAAGCTGTGACCTATTCAGGCGGAGTGGCAGACTGCATCAATCCTGTGGGTGCTGTGGATACATTCCAATATGGAGATGTTGGCATCCTGCTTGGACGGGCTGTTCGCAGCAATCGATATTTACAAAAACTAAAGACTTACCCAGCTGCTGAGACGATTCGTGCGACGGTAGTGGGGGCAGGTATACATACAACAAATGTTAGCGGCAGTACCATCAGTTATACCAGTGGCAAGCTGCCGATGAAAAACATTCCGGTTCTGAGAGTCTCGGCGGAGGAAGAACAAGAACCGGCCGATTTCCAGAATGCTGTAAAGAGTCGTTTGCCGTTATATGCGACCGAGGGCCATCTGGAAGCAGTCGCCATTTCGTTTTCAGGCATGTATCATTGGAACTTCAAAGCAATCCAGGAGATTGCAAATACAATCATAGAATGCTCGGGTCCGGTCATAGAATCGGTTCATCCGATGATTCTGATAATCGAGAATGACATCGCCAAAGTGCTGGGTAATGCGCTTACGGTACTCCTGGATCACCAAAAAGAAATCATCTGTATTGATGGGATTCATGCGCAAAATGGTGACTACATTGACATCGGGGAACCGATAGCCGCTGGAAGAGTGGTGCCGGTAGTGACAAAAACATTGATTTTCAACACGTAATTTCAAGAAAAGGAGAGGTGAAAGAATTGATCTTAAAGACAAAGTTATTTGGCAAAGTTTATGAGTTTAAGTCTCTTTGTGAAGTAATGGCCAAGGCCAACGAGGAAAAATCCGGTGATAAGTTAGCAGGTATTGCCGCAGAGTCTGCCGAAGAGAGAGTAGCAGCAAAAGCCGTTCTGTCTCACATTACGCTTGGAGATCTCCGCAATAATCCAGCCGTACCTTATGAGGAAGATGAAGTAACCAGATTGATTCAGGATGGTGTGAATGAATCAATCTACAATGATTTGAAGAATAAGACAGTAGCACAATTTCGGGAGTGGATTTTGGATACTGAGACTACGGGAGAGATGATAAAACGCGCCTCTCGGGGTATTACCAGTGAGATGGTAGCAGCAGTTTGCAAGCTGATGAGCAACCTGGATTTAATCTATGCGGCAAAGAAAATCCGAATCACAGCACATTGTAATACCACTATCGGGCTTCCGGGAACCTTTTCTGCCCGTCTGCAGCCCAACCATACTACCGATGATCCAAAGGGAATCATGGCTTCCGTTATGGAAGGTTTGAGTGTTGGCTGCGGTGACGCAGTGATCGGGTTAAATCCGGTGGATGATTCAGTAGAAAGTGTTGCCAGGATCTTAAGAAGCTTTGATGAATTTAAAAATAAGTGGGAAATACCAACCCAGATTTGTGTTCTGGCACATGTTACAACCCAAATGGAAGCATTAGAGAAATTAAATGCCCCAATTGATCTGATGTTCCAGTCTATCGCTGGTTCTCAAAAGGGGAATGAAGCCTTTGGATTGACTGCCTCGATGCTGGATGAAGGTCGGGATATGATGCTTCACAAAGGAACCAGTACCGGACCGAATGTGATGTATTTTGAAACCGGCCAGGGTTCTGAATTATCTTCGGAAGCACACCATGGCTGGGATCAGGTAACTATGGAAGCAAGGTGCTATGGCTTGGCAAAGCGTTATCAGCCCTTCCTGGTCAACACAGTAGTTGGATTTATCGGACCGGAATATCTCTATGATTCCAAGCAAGTAATCCGGGCTGGTCTGGAAGATCATTTTATGGGCAAATTAACAGGGATTTCCATGGGTTGTGATGCATGTTATACCAACCATATGAAAGCCGATCAGAATGATATTGAGAACCTGGCAACCCTTCTGGTTGCAGCCGGCTGTAACTATATCATGGGTGTACCTCAGGGTGATGACTGTATGCTGATGTATCAGTGTACCGGTTATCATGAAGCAGCCAGCCTTCGTGAAGTCTTTGACCTTCGCCCGATCAGCGAGTTTGATCAGTGGCTGGAGAAGATAGGCATATCGAAAGATGGCAGATTAACACCGTTGGCAGGCGATGCATCCATATTCATGAGTAAATAGGAGGTGAAGTATTTTGGTTAACGAAAACGATTTGAGGACAATTATTGAGCAGGTACTTTCCGAAATGGATTTAAGCCAGAAAGCATCTTCCAGGGAAGCAGCAGGCGGTGGCACTGGTGGGCCGGCAACGGTTATCGAAGATGGCTGTATTCCGGATGTGACAGCAGTGGACATCCGTACTCAGTATCTGGTGGAAAACCCAGTTAACAAGGAAGCTTATTATGATTTGAAGCAGTATGCACCGTGCCGCCTCGGTATCGGCAAAGCTGGGGCACGTTATAAGACTGATCCGGTGCTACAGTTTAGAGCAGCCCATTCAGCCGCGCAGGATGCGGTATTTTCCAACGTAGATCAGGATTTTATCGATGGAATGGGATTGTTTACCGTACAAACCCAGTGTAACAGCAAAGATACCTACCTGACCCGCCCGGATCTTGGCCGGAAGCTGGATGATGAAGCGGTAAAAACGATTCAGGAGAAATGCAAAAAGAATGTTAAAGTTCAGGTTTATGTATCAGACGGACTGAGTTCTGCTGCCGTGGCGGCAAATGTAGGTGATGTGCTGCCGGCGATTGAGCAGGGACTTAAGAGTTATGGGATTGAAATCGGAACCCCATTTTTCGTAAAATACGGACGTGTTGGTGTAATGGATCAAATTTCCGAACTGATCGGGGCTGAGGTGACCTGTGTATTGATCGGGGAGCGTCCGGGACTGATCACGGCTGAATCGATGTCAGCTTACATTGCATACAAAGCTACGGTAGGCATGCCGGAAGCAAGAAGAACGGTAGTTTCCAATATTCATAGAGCAGGTACCATTCCGGCGGAAGCAGGTGCCCATATTGCAGATATTATTAAGAAGATACTGGATAACAAAGCCAGTGGAACTGATCTGAAACTTTAAGAGTGATAGGAGGGAATGTAATGAAACGAGATCCAATCAAGGCAGAGGTTCTTGCAACCAAAATTATCCCCAATGTAAGCCCTGACATGGCCAGGGAGCTGAATCTGGAACCAGGCCAGAAGTCGCTGGCACTGATTACCAGCAACTGTGACGATGTTACTTATACAGCGCTTGATGAGGCGACAAAAAAAGCAGAAGTAAAAGTTGTTTATGCCAAAAGCTTTTATGGTGGCGCTGATAATGCAAATACCAAACTTGCGGGTGAGGTAATCGGAATCTTAGCCGGTCCTAATCCGGCGGAAGTACGCAGCGGCCTGGAGGCATGCGTGGATGTAATTGAAAATGTGGCGCATTTTATATCGGCAAATGAAGATGATACGATTGCTTATTACGCACACTGTATTTCCCGGACCGGTTCTTATTTATCCGATGGTGCTGGAATTCAAGAAGGCGAAGCACTTGCGTACGTAATTGCACCGCCTCTTGAAGCAATGTATGCGATTGATGCTGCGTTAAAGGCAGCCGATGTGAAGATGTGCGTATTATATGCACCGCCGTCAGAGACTAACTTTGGAGGTGCTCTGCTTACGGGAAGCCAGTCAGCTTGTAAGGCAGCTTGTGAAGCATTTGCTCAGGCAGTAGAATTTGTTGCAGATAACCCCAAAGAGTGATAGGCAAGTTCCCAGAGTGGACATGCCCGAAGGAACAGAAGGCGGAGGTGTCATATGAAAGCATTGGGAATGATTGAAGTATATGGCTACCTTGCGGCAGTAGAAGCTTTAGATAGTGCATTAAAGGCAGCAAATGTATCTTTGACAGATGTTATCCGGGTAAAGGGCGGTCTGGTGACTGTTCTGGTAAACGGTGAAGTGGGTGCGGTGAAAGCAGCAATGGATGCTTCGGCAGCGGCAGTTGAAAGGGTTGGAACAGTAGTAAGCGTTCATGTAATCCCCCGCCCGGCTGAAGACGTGGTGCGGATGCTGACGAGAAAGGATTCTGATAAAAGGCCGCCGTCACCAGAAGCGCCAGTGACTGTAAAAACGGATGAAGCAGATGACTCTGATAAAGAAGAGGATTTGACCCAAATGACAGTTGCCATGCTTCGAACGCTTGCAAGGGAAATCGGACTCACCAGTATGACTCGTCAGGAAATCCGGTTTGCCAGAAAGCAAGATTTGATTTCTGCAATTATAGAATGGAAGAGACAGGAGAGTTAATGTATGCAGTTATACGATAAAGACCTTTTGTCAGTGCAGGAAGTACGTGAACTGGTTGATAAAGCGAAAAACGCCCAGGAAGAGCTTAGCAGGAAGAGCCAGCAGGAGGTAGATGCAATTGTAAAGTCTATCGCCGATGGCGGTGTGCGTAATGCCGGGCGGCTGGCCAGGATGGCTCATGAAGAGACCGGATTTGGCGTGGAGGCTGACAAAATAATTAAAAATGTATTCGCCAGCAGCGGCGTCTACGAACATATTAAAGATATGAAGACCATCGGGGAAATCGGTCGGAATGATCAGAAAAAGACCCGTTCCATTGCCGTTCCGGTAGGTGTGGTGGCTGGATTAATTCCATCTACAAATCCCACATCGACAACACTTTATAAGGCTGAGATTGCCATTAAAGCAGGAAATGCAATTGTCTTTTCCCCTCACCCTAATGCCTTAAACTGCATTTGGGAGACTGTTAAAGTAATCCGCCAGGCCATCGCTGAAGCAGGCGGAAATGAAGAATTGGTAAACTGTATTACCATTCCAACGATTCAGGCTACTGATAACCTGATGCGCCACCCGGATATTGCCATGATTCTGGCTACAGGTGGTTCTGCCATGGTCCGTGCAGCATATTCATCGGGGACCCCGGCGATAGGTGTTGGCCCTGGTAACGGTCCTGCCTATATTGAAAAGACAGCAAACCTTAAGATGGCGGTAAAACGCATTATCGATTCGAAGACATTTGACAATGGAACCATCTGTGCTTCAGAGCAGTCAGTTGTCTGTGATGAGGATATGGCTCTGGCAGTGCAAAAGGAAATGGAGCAGCAGGGTGCTTATTTCTTAAATGATGGGCAGATAAAGAAGCTGGGTGACTTTATCCTGCGTGCCAATGGAACGATGAACCCGATGATTGTGGGGAAGGACGTTCAGACCATCGCCGAATTAGCGGAAATTGAAGTTCCAAAAGGAACAAGAGTAATGGTTGCCAGAGAAACAGGAATCGGTCGGGGACACCCCTATTCCAACGAGAAGCTGGCGCCAATCCTGGCTTTTTACACAAAGCCAACGTATGTGGAAATCTGTGAGCTGTGCTGTGATATCCTTCACTACGAAGGTGCAGGACATACATTTTCCATCCATACACACAATGTGGAGATGGTAGATTATTTTGCAAAACGGATTCCGGCCTCGAGGATTTTAGTGAACACACCAAGTGCTCTTGGCGGAATTGGCTCCAGCACTGGTCTGATGCCATCGTTGACGCTGGGATGCGGAGCTATCGGCGGCAGCGCGACTTCCGAAAACGTTGGTCCCATGAACCTTTTGAACATCCGTTATGTAGCAGAGGGAATCCGGGAAATGGAAGATATCAAAGCAAATCTTCCCGACTGCACAGACGGTATCTGTAAACAAAGCTATGAAGATGTGGATGTGGACACAATCGTCAAAGAAATCATCAAACGTCTTCAAAGCGCTTAATAGGAGGAATAGATTATGGCAGCAATGCAAGCATTAGGAATGATAGAAACAAAGGGTCTGGTGGCCTCGATTGAAGCAGCAGACGCAATGGTAAAAGCAGCAAATGTAACTTTGATCGGCAAAGAGCATGTTGGCGGCGGTCTGGTAACGGTGATGGTGCGTGGCGATGTGGGAGCTGTCAAAGCGGCTACCGATGCCGGTGCAGCAGCGGCAGAGCGTGTAGGCGAGCTGGTATCCATCCATGTAATCCCAAGACCTCATGAAGAGGTGGAAGGAATCCTGCCACAGCTTAAATAAGAATAAAAGAATTAAAGATCAGGGCATGGAAACAGCCCAATCAGACAAGGAGGTAATGATATGGCAGCAATGCAGGCGTTAGGAATGATAGAAACAAAAGGTCTGGTAGCTTCCATCGAAGCAGCAGACGCAATGGTAAAAGCGGCGAATGTAACTTTAATCGGTAAAGAACATGTCGGCGGCGGTCTGGTAACGGTGATGGTGCGTGGCGATGTGGGAGCTGTAAAAGCAGCAACCGATGCCGGAGCAGCTGCAGCGGAACGGGTAGGTGAACTGGTGTCTATCCATGTGATCCCTCGGCCACACGAAGAAGTTGAAGCAATCCTGCCTTCCTCACTGGTGAAAGAATAGGAGTAGTACAATGGCCATGCGGCCTTAAATAAGGAAATCCTTACAGGATACCACTATGGCCATGCGGCCTTAAATAAGGAAATCCTTACAGGATACCATTATGGCCATGCGGCCTTAAATAAGGAAATCAGGAGGTGGCTTGTAGGTGAAAGTAATAACAGAAGCAATACTACGGGATGAACTAAGAGCATCAAGGCCAGAATCCTATACCGTTTTGGAAGGGAAAATTCTTTCACCTGCTGCCAGGGAATATCTGCAGCAGTGTAAGATTAAAATTGCCGGTGAAACCGTTCATAGGGGCAAACAGCAAAATACAAGACAGCTGAATGTTAAAGCAACAGAGGTTTCGGCGATGCCTGAGGTAGTAATACCGGATAGTCATGCCCCAAAGCCCAAATTTATCGATTATGAGACCGGAGCATACTACTATGAAAAGCCAGAGCACATGACCCATCTGCATGGCAGCATGCTGGTGCCAAAGGATCATAAGCGGATTGGCTTTCGAGGTAAACTAGACAGTCTGCAGGCATTGCTCATCCTCAACCAGATCATGCTATCAGAGATGGGCTGCAAAGACAGCCTGATAACTGATCTGGGAGACATCTTAAGCGGACTGCGTGAAATGATGAGGTGTGATGTAATGGACGAACCCCTGTGCCGGGAAATGATCATCGGACTAACTCATAAGGAACTGCGTGAACATTCTCATAACCCGCTGAAATTTTACAATGTAAAGCAAATGGTACTGCCCGATCCTTCTCTGGGCAAAGCATACGCTCTCCTGAACCAGCTGCGCACCCAGGTTCGTGAAGCAGAAGTGGCAGCGGTAGAAGCATTTCACAACGGCAGAAATTATGAACGGGGTGACATTATTGAAGAACTGAACCGGATGTCAAGTGCCATGCATATTATCATGTGCAAATATCTGGCAGGCGATTACGGTGTGTAGGAGGACAGATGAATCAGCTGGTAAATAAAGTGATCGAAACAATTGCAAAAGCCGGTTTGGTAGAGGTCGAAGTTTCTGCCCGCCACGTCCATCTGACCGATGCCGATGTGGAAATCTTATTTGGAGAAGGAAGCGTACTCCATGAAAAGCGGCCGCTGTCCCAAAAGGGTCAATACCTCTGTGAAGAGCGGGTCCATCTGATTGGACCGAAAGGGCGCAAAGAGCGGGTTGCAGTATTGGGTCCGGTCCGTAAAGCTTCCCAGGTGGAGCTATCCGCCAGTGACTGCATTGTCCTTGGCATTCAGGCACCGATACGGGAATCTGGTAAACTGGATGGAGCAGCACCGGTTATCATTGAGGGTCCGCGGGGTACATTACAGCTTGAACATGGGGCAATAGTTGCCCGCAATCATATTCATGTGACATCGGAAATGGCCGTAAATCTTGGGGTTAACGACGGTGAGCGGGTGAACGTACAGCTTGTTACCGAACGTCCCCTTATCTTTTGGGATGTAGTCATCCGCATCAATGAACAGTTTCGATTCCGAATGCATATTGACCAGGATGAGGCCAATGCGGCTGCCGTCAGAGGTTTTACCCTGGGAAGGATTATCCGCAAGGTCTGAAAAGTACGTTATTCGCAGCCCTCTATAAATATAAAAAGTGAGGGATATGGGGCTGAAGTGCAGTCGGATGTAAAATAAATGGATATCAGATAAGGAGTGGATGAGGATGGATTGGAAGCGTGTGGATGCGTTTATGAAGCGTGTAGAGGAATCAGAGGCCAAAACATTTACCCCGGTATCGGAGAAGCTAAAGGTAGGTGTGGATCTGGGAACGGCTTATATTGTTTTAGTAGTGCTGGATGAAGGAAATAACCCCATTGCATGTGAAAAGCAGGCGGCAGATGTGTTACGGGACGGCGTGGTGGTGGATTATGCCGGAGCTCTTAAGGCGGTACGCGTGCTTAAGGGAAAGCTGGAAGAACGTCTGGACCGGGAACTGATCAACTGTGCGATCGCAATGCCTGCAGGAACCGAAAGCAGTACCAAAACTCATCAATATGTGGCGGAAGGTGCCGGATTCGAAGTAACTAATGTAGTGGATGAACCTTCTTCTGCCAATACTATCTATCAGATTGGCGAAGGTGTGATCGTCGACATCGGCGGCGGTACTACCGGATTAGCTGTGATCCATAACGGCAAGGTGGTGCAGATTGAAGATGAACCTACCGGTGGAACCCATCTGACCCTGGTCCTGGCAGGCAACTACCATATCCCATTTGCTGAGGCAGAAAAGCTGAAGCTGGATTACAAGCGGCATAAAGAAATTCTTCCAATTGTTAAAGCGGTGATTGAAAAAATGGCAGTGATCATTAAGCGGTATGTAAATCCGTCCGAAATCGACACAATCTATCTGTGTGGAGGAACTTGCTGTCTTACCGGTATTGAAGATATTATTGAAAGAGAAACGAATATCAAAACGTATAAACCAAGAAATCCATTTTTGGTGACCCCTACTGGTATTGCAATGAGCTGCAAAATATAAGGAAACCCCTCCAGGATACCACTATGGCCATACGGCCAAATAATAAGGAAAGGAGGAGAATGCGTGGATAAAGATGCTTTAATTAATGAAATATGTAAGCGTGTAAAAGAAAGACTGGATACTTTTCAGAGTTTGGAAAATGACACTCAAAAACCAAAGATTTTAGTCTTAACGGAAGAACATGGCACCATTTGCCATGAGGTACTTGAGTGTCCGGCGTTGGGAGCATATTGTCAGATGGAATGCGCTTTGCTTCAGGAATATCAGTGTGATATGGATGCATATGAGGCAGTGATCGCCGTTACGATGAGCAATGAGTCACTGGGTAAGATCGCCAATGGAATCTTTGATGGCGGCTACACCCGACTATTTGGAAAAGCCCTTTTGTCAGGCAAAAAGATTTACCTGCTCCAGGAAGAAGTGGAGTTGTATAAATACCGTGAGCAAGCACCGGTTGCTTACTATCAGCGGTTGCTGACAAATCTTAAGCTTTTACAGGACAGTGGTGTTGTGATCGCGCCCCAAAAGGAGCTGCAATCCATGATTTTGACAGGTGCACCGGTAAAGGTTGCGAAAAGTGAAGTGCCGGTGTGTGAAGCGGCAGTATCCGGAAAAGAATTCATCATAACCAAACATGTAATTACCGAAAAAGATATAACAACAGCCCATACCGAAAGGGCAGAGAAAATAATAGTGAACAAAAAAGCAATTCTTACTGATCTAGCCAAGGAATATGCTCATAAACGAAATATTGCAATCGAACGCAGAGAAATCTCCTCGGTCAGGAGGTAGCGCTTTATGAAAACAGGAAGAGTGATCGGTAATATCTGGGCAACCAGAAAAGAAGAACGCCTGTCAGGTCTGAAGCTGCTGGTAGTACAGCCAATTAACCTGTTAAATGACCAGCCAATTGAATATCCCATTGTGGCTGCCGATCTCATCGGTGCCGGTGTTGGCGAGAAGGTTATTTATGTTGGCGGAAGTTCAGCCCGTGGTGCGGCCGGTGGACAGGACATCCCTGTAGATGCCACAATAGTGGGAATCGTGGATGATCAGGAAATAGAGGAGAGCTTGATAACTATTCAGTAGCTGGTAATAGTGAGGTGCTGAACAGTTATGCAGTCTGATTGATTAAGAGTGGTGATAGTATGGAAATGTTAGAAGCTATAAAATGGGCTGGCGTAGTAGGTGCCGGAGGGGCAGGATTTCCATCCCACATCAAGCTGAATGCCAAGGCCGAATGGTTCCTGGTCAATGCGGCCGAATGTGAGCCTATGATTGAAACCGATAAGTTTATCTGCCGTACCTATCCGGAGCGGATCATCCGTACGATGGTGCGAATTACAGAGCATTTGGAGGCAACACATGCGGTCCTTGCGCTAAAGGATAAATACCAAAAGGAAATCAATGCCTTGCAGGCAGCAATTGATCAAATGTCTGCCCCGGTTATCCTGTTTACAATGCGCTCTTTCTATCCGGCAGGAGATGAACAGACCCTTGTGCAGCAGGTAACCGGCAGATGTGTACCGGAACGAGGCTTGCCTCTGGATGTAGGATGCGTTGTACATAACGTGGGTACTGTGCTCTCCATTGCAGATGCATTAGAAGAAATTCCGGTAATGGACAAATATCTTTCGGTAACCGGTGCGGTAAAGAAACCAGTGATGTTTCATGTTCCTATCGGAACGTCCATCCGGGAAGTGATTGCCGCAGCCGGTGTGACTACCGAACCATATCGCGTTATCCTTGGCGGTCCAATGATGGGTAAAACACTGCAGTCAGAGGAAGAAATCGACACTGCAGTGATAACCAAAACTACTGGTAATCTGCTGGTGCTGCCACCAGAACATTCCCTCTTTGGCAGAGCATCACTTTCAGTAGAGCGGATGAAACGCCAGGCTCAAACAGCATGTATACAGTGTTGCATGTGTACTGACTTATGTCCCAGATATCTGATCGGACATGAGGTGCAGCCCCACATAATTATGCGTAATCTGTGGCGGGAATCAGTGATCAGCGATGATAAGGAATATGAAAGGTGCTTTAAAAGTGCGGCTAACTGCTGCAGCTGTGGCGCCTGTGAACTATTTGCCTGTCCCATGGGGCTGGCACCGAGAAAGATGAATGATTATGTAAAAGGACAGATGATCAAGAAAGGAATTCAGGTAGAAAAGAATTTGACCCCAGAAGCAAGAATGGCAGTGGAGTATCACAAGATTCCTACCGAGCGCTTGATCGCGCGACTGGGATTAAGCCCTTATGTAAAGCATGAAGAGCCTGTGCTTTATGAACTTAAGCCGGAATCCTGCTGTATTCCTCTGTCACAACATATAGGTAAACCGGCCATACCAGCGGTACAACCGGGAAGTGAGGTGCGTAGAGGAACCCTGATTGCCCAGGGGGCAGAGGGTCTTTCTGCCAATATATACTCTGGCATGGCTGGAATTGTAACAGAAGTAACGGGAAACATCATCAAAGTTTGTGGAAAGGGGGAATAAGGTATGGGAATAGCCATTGGTATGTTGGAGCTGTCCAGCATTGCCCGAGGAATTGAAGCGAGTGATCATATGGTAAAATCAGCCCAGGTTAACCTGATCCGATCTTCCACAGTCTGCCCCGGAAAGTATATTGTGATCATCGCCGGTGACACCGGAGATGTGAAGGCGGCCATGAAAGAGGGAATTGCCAGAGCCGAGACATATCTGGTAGATTCTCTTCAGATATCCAATGTGCATGAGCAGTTGATTCCGGCGTTGAGCGGATCAGTTACCGTAGATCAGCCGGGAGCCGTGGGTGTGGTGGAATTTTATTCTATCGCAGCAGCAATCCTGGCCGCCGATGATGCTGTCAAAGCCGCCCGGATTACATTGATCGAGGTGCGGATTGGCTATGCTATTGGCGGCAAAGGCTATGTAACCTTAACCGGTGATGTGGGTGCGGTAAGAGCAGCAGTAGCAGCAGCAAAAGAGGACCGAGAACTATATGTGGAAAGCACTGTGATTCCAAGACCTTCGATAGAGGTATTCCAGTCGCTTCTGTAGCAGAAAATAAAACGATAGCAGGAGATTTTTGAGGTATTAGGGAGCAATGCAGCCTTTTAAAATAATCCTGCGGGAGGAGGAGCGTATATGTTTCAAGAACTAATTGACAATATTACAAACGTGAGTGTATTTACCGAAAGTATACAAGAATGGATCAGTGAACTCTCCATCAATTCTGTAATTATTTTTATCATGATGATTTTTATGATAGTTGGTGCGGTTGATAAAATCAGGGGGAATAAGCATGGATATGGAGAGCAGTTTGAGGAAGGCTTCAATGCCATGGGTCCCCTTGCAATTGCTATGGCCGGGGTTGTTGCGGCGGCGCCTGTACTTGCAATTTTGTTAAAGCCGATCATTGTTCCGATTTATACCCTGCTGGGTGCCGACCCATCGATGTTTGCCACAACCCTGCTTGCCTGTGATATGGGTGGTTATCCCCTGGCGATGCAGCTGGCCGGTTCAGAAGCCATTGGTAACTTCTCAGGATTGATTCTGGGAACGATGATGGGCCCAACCTTGGTATTTACCATTCCGGTTGCCCTTTCTATCATTAAAAAAGAAGACAGACCATTCCTTGGTGCTGGTATCCTGGCTGGTATGATCACAATCCCGATTGGCTGTATTGTAGGCGGTTTGGTTATGAATTTGACCCCTTATAAAATAAGTTTTATCCAAGTCTTGGTTAACTTGATCCCGGTTATTATCATTGCAGCTTTAATTGTAGCGGGGCTTTGGTTTATCCCTGACAAAATGATTCGTGGATTCAACAAATTCGGTACCGGAGTTACTGTTGTCATTACTGTTTTCACCGCCATTGCCGTATTCGAATACCAGACCGGCATCAAATTCCCGTTAATGAACATTATGGTAGAGGCGGATGCTGATGGTGTAATTCCTTTGGAATCAGGTCTTTTGGTCTGTGGTCAGATTGCGATCGTATTAATCGGTGCATTTCCGATGGTACGTTGGATTACCAATACTTTCGGAAAAGCTTTGAATGCCGTTGGCGCAAAACTGGGTATGGATGAGAATGGTTCCACCGGCTTGGTGGCAACTCTTGCAAACAATATTGCCATGTTTAATATTATGGATAAGATGAATCCCAAAGGAAAGCTGTTAAACGTGGCTTTTGCGGTAAGTGCAGCTTTCGTCTTCGGCGATCACTTAGGATTTACTGCCGGTGTTAATTCAGAGATGATTTTTCCGGTCATCGTAGGCAAGCTGGTAGCAGGTATTACGGCACTGATCCTGGCAAATATTCTGGCACCTAAGCTGTTGTCTAAAGTACAGTCTACAGTTAATGCAGCCAAGGATTGAGACGATCAGACAACAATGCAACCAAGGAATGTACAATCAGGAAGCATGCAACTATGCTAGTGTAACAACTATCAACTGGTTGCTACACCAGGACTAATGCGAAAGGAGAGAACAGCTTATGAATGTAAGTGAAGAACTAATTCGTGAGATTGTGCAAAGAGTTCTGCAGGAATCTGATGCATCTAAGAAGGAAGATTTCGTGAAGGAAAAAGATCCCAGCGGAATTATTAAGATTGCCACGGACACTGTGAAATGTGAACCCTTTGAACAGGATGGCGTTTCTTTGAAGGATGTGGTCACTTTGGAAGAAGCACCCAGAATGGGCAGTGGAATTATGGAACTGGACCATACCAGCTTCGAATGGACATTAACTTATGACGAATATGATATGGTCATTGACGGAATTCTGGAGATTGAGATTGATGGCAGGGTAATAAGCGCCAAGCCAGGGGAGATTATCTATATCCCCAAGAACAGCCACATCCACTTCAAAACGCCGGGAAAAGCAAGGTACGCATACTTTGTATATCCGGCAGACTGGCAGTGAAAAGTGAAGAGAAAGGAGCGGACATATGCAGGCCACGGGATATAAGACAGAAGTGTATGTGCACAGGATGAAAACCAGAGAACTGCTGGAAAATTACCGAAATCCCCAAGACTTTCTGGAAGCGTGCCAATTGTGCCTGAATTATGGAAAAGTCTGGTCATGTCCGCCTGACTTACCGGATGCTTATGGATACCTGGAACCATATGAGCAGACTTTTGTAATTGCAGTAAAGGTTGTCTATACCCCGGAAACGCTTGCTCAGGTGAAGACATCTGCGGATGCTGAGCAGGTTCGCCAGGAAACGTATGAACGAGTAAAAAAACAACTGCTGCTGACTTTGCTGAATTTGGAAAAGGAACTAAAGAAGGGCAAATGTCTTGGCGCCGGACGCTGTATTCTCTGTGGGCATTGTACCAGAGAAGACGGGAAACCTTGCAGGTATCCGGAAAGACGAAGATATTCGGTGACCGGATTTGGCTTTGATTTCACTAAAATACTGCAGGGAATCTTCAAAGTACCATTGCTGTGGAACAGTGAAGGTTTGCCGGAATACGATGTGGCAGTTGCCATGTTTGCAATATAAAATAGATATCAAGAAGCATTCATTCTTCCGCGAAACGAATGCCGGAGAGTCTCAGGATAGTTTTTGAGACTCTCTTTTAGTGCGACATAAAGTATTTTAGAAAAAGGTTATTTTTAGGTTATAAAAAGAACATGCTAAATTCACAAAAAAGTTTTGAAAATATATTGACAAATAAAATACTCAGTGTTATCTTAAATACATGGATATTAGCACTCCACTGGGTTGAGTGCTAACAAAAAGTGAAATCCTGACTATTTATGAAGGGAGGAGCTTATGATAGAGTTGGATGAAAGAAAACGAAAAATCTTAAAAGCCATTATCCGCAACTATCTTGAGACTGGCGAACCAGTAGGGTCGCGTACCATTTCCAAGTATACGGATTTGAATTTAAGCTCCGCTACCATTCGTAATGAAATGTCGGATCTGGAAGATTTGGGATATATTTTGCAGCCCCATACATCCGCCGGCAGAATTCCCTCAGATATGGGATATCGTCTCTATGTGGATGAGCTGATGCTGGAAAAAGAGCAGGAAGTTGCTGAGATTAAAGAGATGATGATTGAGAAAACGGACCGGATGGAAAAGATGCTGAAGCAAGTAGTAAAGGTTTTAGCTTCGAATACAAACTATGCGACGATGATAACAGGTCCGTCCTATAACCACAACAAGGTTAAGTTTATTCAGCTTTCCAAAGTACATGATGAGCAGATACTGGCAGTCATCGTGGTGGAAGGTAATATTGTGAAGAACCAGATTATCGATTTGACAGAGCCGATGGACGATGATACGGTCCTGAAGTTGAATTTACTTCTGAATACGCAGTTAAATGGACTTACGATTGAGGAAATCAGCCTTGGTATGATTACTAAGCTGAAAGATCAGGCCGGGGCATTCAGTGACTTGGTAGGTACTGTGATCGATGCAGTAGCAGAGGCTATCTCGTTGGATGATGACGTTGAAGTTTATACTAGCGGGACAACGAATATTTTCAAATATCCGGAGCTCAGCGACAGCACGAAAGCAAGTGAATTGATTTCTGCATTTGAAGAAAAACAGCAGTTGGTGGAGATGATCAAAGAAACTGTTGGTGATGAAGAGAATACAGGAATTCAAGTTCATATCGGAAGTGAATCATCGGTTCAGACGATGAAGGACTGCAGCGTAGTAACCGCCACCTATGAATTAGGTGAGGGTATACAGGGAACTGTCGGAATTATCGGTCCTAAACGGATGGACTATGAAAATGTAGTAGATAATCTAAAGAATCTCAAGATTCAGTTAGATGCAATATTTAAGAAAACCTAGTGCACTAGTGTACAAAACACCAACGTGTCAGTACACTAAAAAGGTGGAAGATATGTACTGTGAAGCATGAGCAGAACGGAGGAAACTATGGCAGAAGAAAATAAAATCAACCCAGATCCGGGTGATGACATAGCTGAAGATATCGTCGAAGAAATCATGGATGATGCTATGACAGACGACCCGGGCGAGGCGGCGGTTATGAGCGAAGAAGAGGTGGAGCAAGAGCCGGATGGCAGCAAAGAAGCTGACCAGAAAAAAGAATCCAAAAAATTCTTTGGGAAGAAAAAAGATAAAAAAGATGAAAAAATCGAAGAACTGACCGATCAGCTGAAGCGGCAGATGGCTGAGTTCGATAACTTCAGAAAGCGTACTAATCAGGAAAAATCCAGCATGTACATTATCGGTGCAAAGGAGATTGTGGAAAAGATGCTTCCAATTGTAGACAGCTTTGAATGGGGTTTGGCAGCTGTTCCGGAAGAGACTAAAGAAGATTCTTTTGTGGACGGCATGAACAAAGTTTATAGACAACTGATGACGGCGCTTAGTGAAGCAGGGGTGCAGCCCATTGAAGCCGTTGGTCAGGAATTTAATCCGGATCTGCACAATGCGGTTATGCATATAGAAAGTGAAGAAGTTGGTAATAATACAGTTGTGGAAGAATTCCAGAAAGGTTATCTGTACAAAGACTTTGTAGTCAGACATAGTATGGTGAAAGTAGCCAACTAGTCGTTGCGTAAATATTGCTGAATAAAAACATTTAAAAATTATAAGTAGGAGGAAATTATTATGGGTAAAATAATTGGCATTGACTTAGGTACAACAAATAGCTGTGTAGCAGTTATGGAAGGTGGTCAGCCCACCGTTATTTCAAATACAGAAGGAGCAAGAACAACACCATCTGTAGTAGCATTTACAAAGACCGGAGAAAGGCTGGTTGGAGAGCCGGCAAAACGTCAGGCAGTGACAAATGCAGACAAAACCATTTCTTCGATCAAGAGACATATGGGAACCGATCATCGTGTAACAATTGATGATAAGAAATATTCCCCACAGGAAATCTCAGCGATGATCCTGCAGAAATTAAAAGCAGACGCAGAGGCATATCTGGGCGAAAAAGTAACCGAAGCAGTTATTACCGTTCCGGCATATTTTAACGATGCTCAGCGTCAGGCTACTAAAGATGCCGGTAAGATTGCCGGACTTGATGTTCAGCGTATCATCAACGAGCCGACAGCAGCAGCACTGGCATATGGTCTTGACAATGAAAAAGAGCAGAAGATCATGGTATATGACTTAGGTGGTGGTACCTTCGACGTATCTATCATCGAAATTGGCGACGGTGTAATTGAAGTATTATCCACAGCCGGTAACAACCGTCTGGGCGGTGATGACTTTGATGATAAGATTACCGAATATATGTTGGCAGAGTTTAAGAAGAACGAAGGCGTAGATTTATCCACCGATAAGATGGCGCTTCAGCGTTTGAAAGAAGCAGCTGAAAAGGCAAAGAAAGAACTTTCTTCAGCCAGCACAACTAACATCAACCTTCCATTCATTACGGCAACTGCTGATGGACCAAAACATTTTGACATGAACCTGACCAAGGCAAAATTCGACGAACTGACACATGACCTGATAGAGAAGACAACAGAGCCGGTTAAACGTGCTCTTGCTGATGCCGGAATCGCTGCATCCGAACTTGGTAAAGTATTATTAGTTGGTGGTTCTACCCGTGTACCTGCTGTTCAGGATAAAGTAAAATTGCTCACTGGACATGAACCAAGCAAAAGCTTGAATCCGGATGAATGTGTTGCCCTTGGTGCTTCCGTACAGGGTGGTAAACTTGCTGGTGATACAGGTGCAGGCGACATTTTGCTTCTGGACGTAACTCCTTTATCCCTGTCCATCGAGACCATGGGTGGTGTTGCTACCAGATTGATTGAAAGAAATACAACAATCCCGACTAAGAAGAGCCAGGTCTTTTCTACCGCAGCTGATAACCAGACAGCCGTTGATATCAACGTTGTCCAGGGTGAAAGACAGTTTGCCAAAGATAATAAATCTCTTGGGCAGTTCCGTCTGGATGGAATTCCGCCGGCAAGAAGAGGTGTTCCGCAGATTGAAGTTACCTTCGACATCGATGCTAACGGTATCGTAAATGTATCGGCAAAAGACCTTGGAACCGGAAAAGAACAGCATATCACTATTACCGCAGGCTCCAATATGTCAGATGATGACATCGAAAAAGCAGTTCGAGAGGCAACAGAATTCGAAAGTCAGGATAAGAAACGTAAGGAAGCGATCGATGCCAGAAATGATGCTGATGCGATGGTATTCCAAACCGAAAAGGCAATGGAAGAAGCTGGTGATAAGATTGATACAAACGATAAAACTGCAGTTGAAGCAGACCTTGCAGCATTAAAAGAACTGCTTGCAAAGTACAATGCAGAAGAGATGACAGAGGCTCAGGTAGCTGAAATCAAAGCTGGTCAGGAAAAACTGATGCAAAGTGCTCAGAAGTTATTTGCGAAAATGTATGAGCAGACCCAGGGTGCACAAGACGCCGGTCCGGACATGAGTGCTGCCGGTGGTGACGAAGCAGGATATGAAGATGACGTGGTTGATGCAGATTACAAAGAAGTTTAACCTCCCAGTAAGCAGTGAAGCGGGTTATCCATTTTGACTGATGTCGCTGAAGGCATAAAGAATGGCTTTATGTCTTCAGCTCTTTGTACATTGTCAAGGGAGGGTAAGTAAAATTGAAAAAATAGAAATGAAAGGTGAACATCATGGCAGATAAAAGAGATTATTATGAAGTCCTGGGTGTCGACCGCGGGGCAGATGATGCCACCCTGAAAAAATCATATAGAAAGCTGGCAAAACAATACCATCCGGATATGAATCCGGGCGATGCGGAAGCGGAAAGAAAATTTAAGGAAGCGACCGAAGCATATGGTGTACTTACAGACCCGGAAAAGAGACGCCAATACGACCAGTTTGGCCATGCTGCCTTTGAAAATGGCGCCGGCGGGGCAGAGGGCTTTGGCGGTTTCGATTTCAGCGGTGATATGGGCGATATTTTCGGTGACATTTTCGGTGATTTATTCGGTGGCGGCAGTTCCCGCCGGAGAAGCAATAATGGACCGATGAAGGGTGCCAACCTGCGTGCAGCAGTCAATATTTCCTTTGAAGAAGCAGTTTTTGGTTGTGACAAGGAGCTGGAGATATCCCTGAAAGAGGAATGTCAGACTTGTGGTGCCAGTGGCGCAAAACCGGGAACTTCGCCGGAGACATGTCCTAAGTGTAACGGTCAGGGCCAGGTGGTATTTACCCAGCAATCCTTATTCGGGATGGTGCAGAATGTCCAGCCATGTCCGGAATGTGGTGGTGCCGGTAAGGTTATCAAAACAAAATGTGTTGATTGCCGGGGAACCGGTTATACATCCAGCCGTAAGAAGATTCAGGTTACTGTGCCGGCGGGTATTGATAATGGTCAGAGCATTCGTATCGGCGGAAAAGGTGAACCGGGAAGAAATGGCGGTCCGCGAGGAGATTTGCTGGTAGAAGTACAGGTGCGCAGGCATCCGATTTTCCAGAGACAGGATATGAATATTTTTTCCACTGCTCCGCTTACCTACGCACAGGCGGCATTGGGGGGTGATGTGCGGATCAGTACGGTGGATGGTCAAGTGGAATATACTGTAAAACCAGGTACTCAGACCGATACTAAGATTCGCTTGAAAGGAAAAGGAGTGCCGTCACTGCGGAATAAGAGTGTTCGGGGTGACCATTATGTAACGTTGGTGGTGCAGGTGCCTACTAAGTTGAATGAGCAGGCTAAGGAAGCACTTCGGGCGTTTGATGAAGCTTGTGGTAATTCGCCGGTGAAGCAATCGGAGAAGAAGAAAAGTTTTATGGATAAGATAAAGGGGACGTTTGAAGATTGATTCGAAGGGGGTCTTTTTTAACTTTGGGTATAATGAATGAATAATGTTGTTGTGGTATTTTAATGTGTTGGCAGCCAGGATGCCGCTGTGTACTGGCAGAGGTGCTGTGCTGTTTGCAAAACCAGAGCATTTCGCTGAAAGATACTGGCCCCGATGGAGCCGGAATTTACGGGACTATCCACATTCGATCCGTTTCCTGATGGAAACGCATCTCAGGTGGATACAAAAGCTCGCTTCGGAAGCAAGCTTTTGCCCGCAAATTCCGGCTCCATCGGGGCCAGTATCTTTAACAGCTCATACTATGGTTTTGCAAACAGCACAGCACCTCTGCCAGTACACAGCGGCTGGTTTTTGGTAGTTTATAAGTTTAGTATAGGCAATTCATCTGATATTAGTTTTGGTGTAGTTTTGGTGGTATAGTTTAGCTGGACAAATTAGGCGGTTTCTCTTATGATATAGAGTATAATTACATAGAGAGGGTCGTTATGAAGGTGAATTTGAGAAAGTGGATAGCAGGATTGCTATGTTTGTTGCTGATAGTAGGTAATATTACATTTGCAGGGGCACAGATTACGTATAGTGCAGCGGCAACCGACGTGATGGGAATCGACGATAAAGCGGCAGGGGAAGAATCTTTGCCGGAAGATGCCCAGGCACTGCAAGGTGAGGACCTGAATCAGGAAGCGGATGCCGTTGAAGGGGAAACGAATCAACAGATAACGGATATCCCCAGTGATGCGGAATCAGTGGAAGATACAAAAGAAAATCAGGAAATGGTAACCGATGTGCCAACAGCTACACCTGCGGCTGATGTGACTGAAATCACCGAAGTAACGAATGAGCCTACTGAAGAAGATGTAGAACAGCTGGATGCGGATGAAGAAGCTGAGGATAGCCTTGAAGGGCGAAAATTAATTACCCATGAAGCTTTGAACCTTGACCTGGATGATATATCGACGGGATCACGGGCTAGTGTAAGTGATATACAGTATAATGCTAATGCGATAGGGTTGGTTACCACGCCAAAGGATCAGGGGCTTTTTGGTACATGCTGGGCGTTCTCGGCAACATCTTTGGCGGAAACTTCGCTGATTAAGAAAGGTATTTCAGTGCAAGGGACTATCTCCAACAAGACTAATACAGATTTGTCAGAGTTGCATGTTGCATATTTTTTTGCGAATAAACCAGCCGATCCACTGGGTAATACTACTGGTGATAAAGTAACAATTGCGGGTGATGATTATAAAGATGCTGGTGGGAATCTGTATCTGCAGGCTTTCTCCTATGCAAATGGGGTTGGGGCGGTATCGGAGTCGGTATTGTCGTATAGTGATATTGCTTCTTTGAATCAGGGGAATTCTAAGGCGGGGTTGGCATATAGGCATCCGGCAGCTATGAAGAATGCATATTTTATTAATAATACTAAAAAACAGATTAAAACAGCGGTGTTAAAGTATGGATCGGTTGGTATGAGCTATTATCATATTTCAGCGAGTAAGTATTATAATTCGGCTACCAGTGCATATTGTTATCCGAAAAGTACAACGAGTGTGAATCACTCTGTTGCTATTGTAGGATGGAATGATAATTATTCCACGAGTAACTTTAAGTCGGACAGTAAGGTGACTCAAAAGGGAGCTTGGATTGTAAAGAACAGTTGGGGGACTGGCTGGGGTGATGGTGGATATATGTATATATCCTATCAAGATGGCAGTATCAATGATGCAATTGCGATGGAGTTCCAGGATGGTGCAAAGTATGATTATAACTATCAATATGATGGTGCACCGGGACCGATGGCAGCAATGGTTGGCAATGGTGGGAAAATAGCCAATGTATATCAGGTAAAAGGAAACGGTAGTGGTAATGAAATCTTAAAGGCGGTCAGTTTTGCGCTGAATAATGCCCAGATTGATTATAGTATTCAGATATATGTGGATATTCAGAATCGTAAAGATCCAACCAGCGGAACCAAAGCATTAAAAACTGAGATCACAGGAAAAACTGCGTATGCTGGTATTTATACTGTGGACATGGGGACGGATATCAGTCTTTCCAGGGGGACCTATTATTCAATTGTAATAACCCTTACGGGTAAAAGTGAGATTGAACATTTTGTTGAAAGCAGCTATAACCTGGGCTGGGTGTCCGGGACGGCAAAAACAGCAGCTAAGCAGAGCTTTGCCAATTGGGATGGGAGTAAAGGAGGCTGGACAGACCTTAACGGTGGTAAGATTTGTGCGAGGATTAAGGGATTTACTGTAAACGATCCGGAAAAGCCGCTTGCTTCAACAATGCAGAAAGTCACTACAGGAGGTTATAATAGCAATAAACTGACCTGGGCGAAAACAGCAGGGGCGGTTGGGTATGAGATTTATCGCAGTACCAGCAGCAGTTCCGGATTTGCTAAAATAGCAACCGTGACGAATGGTGCGACTGTTACCTATACGGATAAGGGTCTTGCTTTTAATACAACTTATTAT
>Ga0153922_1000162_pt1 | contig 27084 bp, 28 predicted proteins | sample TSNJ006MetaG_FD_104723 | JGI IMG/M metagenome (GOLD analysis project Ga0153922, IMG submission 104723) | Attine ant fungus gardens microbial communities from New Jersey, USA - TSNJ006 MetaG | ecosystem: Host-associated > Fungi > Mycelium > Unclassified | place: USA: New Jersey, Brendon T. Byrne... | reverse complement strand
ATGTACTAGATAAAAGGCAAAAATCATATGCCTTTAAATTATCTATCATTATATCATAAAAGTAATGGAATTGACATTTTCCTTTGTATAAATAAAATAAATTGCAGTTGAAATTTTCCTGGAATTCTACTATAATATAAAAAGCACTGATTATGGGGTGTTGGCATTTAGGAACTGTCTGGAAATGACCTGTACAATATGGAAGGGTATTTTGTGTCAGACAAGGAAGTAAAAGCCGCACGTACTTGTGGGGTACGTAAGGTTTTTGCTGACACAGTATGCGCAAAAATGTACTGCCATATTGTACAGGTTATTTCCAGACAGTTCCTTAATGCTTTTATAATATCAAAATATCAAAGAGGAGGACTAACAATAGCATGAATAATAATACCGAAATGGATTTAGAAAAAGACCGGGCTCAGGATTTTGAGAAGTTACTTCAGTATTGTATGCAGGCAAGCCGTATTGACTTGGATTTATATACAGAATATGACGTAAAGCGGGGACTTCGTGATTCCAATGGAAAAGGTGTATTAACCGGACTGACCGAGATCTCAGATGTTAGTGCGTATGAGACTGTAGATGGGCGGAAGATCCCATCCGATGGTAAGCTGTACTATCAGGGATATGATGTGGTTGACCTGGTAAAAGGGAATCTGAACCGCAGATATGCCTTTGAAGAAACTTCTTACTTACTGTTGTTTGGAGAATTGCCAACTAAAGAGCAATTAAAGATGTTTACTGAGTTATTGTCAGAGATGCAGGATCTTTCCGGACATTTTCTTCGCGATGTAGTGATGAAAGCCTCCAACGCCAATATAATGAATGCAATGCAAAGATGTATCTTGACGTTATATACCTATGATAAGAATCCGGATGACATATCCGTACCGAATGTGCTGCGCCAAGCCCTGGGGTTAATTGCTAAGATGCCGCAGATTGCAGTATCTTCTTATCATTCATACCGTCACTTCCGCCAGGATGAGACGCTGCTGATCCGTAATCCGAAAAAGGATCTGTCGGTAGCAGAGAATATTCTCTATATGCTGCGTGAAAATGGAGAGTATACAGAGCTGGAAGCAAAGGTGTTGGATATTGCGCTGGTGATCCATGCTGATCATGGCGGCGGTAATAACTCTACATTCACGACCCATGTGGTTACATCTACTGGAACAGATAGCTATTCTGCAATTGCTGCTTCGATTGGTTCCTTAAAAGGACCTCGTCATGGCGGCGCGAATCTAAAAGTAGAAGCGATGTTTGCGGACATCAGAGAAAACTGTAAGGATTGGACAGATGAAGCATTTATCCGTAACTATCTGAATAAGATTCTGGACAAGCAGACATTTGATAAAGCAGGTCTTGTATATGGTATGGGACATGCGGTGTATACCGAGTCTGACCCAAGATGCACCATCCTGAAAGAATATGCCAGAGGTCTGGCGAAAGAAAAGGGACTGGAAAAGGAACTTGCATTATATGAATTAGTGGAGAAAAATGCCGGTGAGTTAATTATGAACAAACGCAAACTGTTCAAGCCGATATGTGCTAATGTTGACTTCTACAGCGGATTTGTTTATAAGATGCTTGGAATTCCAAGTGAATTGTTTACACCTATTTTTGCGATTTCACGGATCTCAGGATGGTGTGCACACCGTTTGGAAGAGCTGGTGAATCAAGGAAAGATTATTCGTCCGGCATACAAATATGTAGGACAGCATAAAGTATTTACGGATTTGGATGAAAGATAGATTTTGGTTATTGTTAACATTCCTAAGAGCTTGGGACTTTTGTCCCAAGCTCTTAGCCAGGCTGTGGATAGTTACAAACCCTCCGAGCCAGAATCTTTTTATTAGATATCCCCTTTTCAAAAAGCGGCATCTGTGTTAGTATTATATGGTATTCAAAACTACATCAGGTAGAAAAGATTCTGATCATATATACATATCTATAACATTTGGAGGGATTTTATGAATTATAAAGTAGTTGTAGACAGTTGCGGGGAGTTAACTGAAGAAATGAAAAAGGATGAGCGTTTTGTGTCGGTGCCATTAATATTAGAAGTTGAAGGGGAGTCAATTATCGATGATGTAACCTTTGATCAGGCAGGGTTCTTAAAAAAGGCAGCTGCCAGCCCCAATTGTCCAAAATCAGCCTGTCCGTCGCCGGAACTTTACCGCAAAGAATTTGACTGTGATGTACCCCATGTTTATGCGGTTACATTATCTTCAGAATTAAGCGGTTCCTATAACAGTGCTGTACTTGCACGGAACATGATTTTGGAAAAGCAGCCGGATAAGAAGATTCATGTTTTTAATTCCTGCAGTGCCTCAGTTGGTCAAACCCTGATTGCTCTTAAGCTTGCAGAATGTGAAGAAGAAGGATTAAGCTTTGAGGAGATCGTGCAAAAGGTGGAGGCTTACATTGAGTCTCAGAATACTTTCTTTGTCCTGGAGAATCTGGACACTCTGCGTAAAAATGGACGCCTCAGTTTTGTGAAGGCATTTGTCGCATCAGCGCTTAAGATCAAGCCGGTTATGGGTGCAACAAACGAGGGAATCATATATCAGATCAATCAGGCCAGAGGAATTAACAAAGCGCTGATCAAGATGGTAGATTGTGTAGTTGAGAAAACGGTAGACAGCAAGAATCGTACCCTGGCCATTTCACACTGCAATTGCTTTGAACGGGCTAAGCAGGTGAAGGATGCAATCTTAGAGAAAATGCCGGTGAAAGATGTGATTCTCTTAGACACTGCCGGTGTCAGCACAATGTATGCTAATGACGGCGGAATCATTATTGTAATATAATCTTTTCATTTGCATGGATTTGTGTTATAATCCGTATAGATTATTTGGAAAAATGAAGGAGAAATTATAGATGAGTCAGAAAAAGGTAGACAAATATAAACAGCAAAAGGTCAACCGCGCGAAAATCATGAAGCGCGAAAGACTAATGCATAGACTGGAAATGACGGTGATAGCAGTAGTTGTAGTAGCACTTTTAGGTTGGTTTGGTTTTTCCGTTTATTCACGTGTGCAGCAGGACAAGCCGGCGAAGGAATATGTGTTGGATACCAATGCTTTGGATAGTTATATGAATGAATTAGTCGCAGACGATACAGCGGAAGACACAGATGACGAGACAGCAACAGCAGACGATACAGAGGAAGGCATAGATGACGAGACAGCAACAGCAGATGAAGCAGTTAATGAAACCGCAGCAGGAGAATGAAAAAGGTGAGGGAATATTATTCCCTCACCTTTCGCGCATCTGTTAAACGTTCATTTATATTCTTTCAACGTTTGCAGCCTGCATTCCACGAGCGCCTTCTGTCAGTTCGTAAGAAACTGCCTGGCCTTCGTCTAAGGTCTTGAAACCGTCGCCCTGGATAGCAGAGAAGTGTACGAATACATCAGAGCCGTCTTCGCTGGTAATGAATCCGTATCCTTTTTCAGCGTTGAACCATTTAACCGTTCCTTTGTTCATAAGATGTTACCTCCATAAAAAATAAAATAATAGGTTTTGAATCACTGGAAAATAAAAAATCACCAGTTATCACAGATCATATTGAAAACATAATATAACCTCTAATAACTAGTGAATTACTATTATATTCAACAACCTTTTCGATACGAATTCATTATAGTCTGAAAATTAGCAAAAGTCAAGGGGAAAAAGGTCTTTATTTCAATAAAAAATTCGTGTATGATTAAAAAAAGAAAAAATAATATATCAGGAGAGAGTTTATGGATGTTTTGATTAAAAACGGACGGGTGATCGACCCGGATAAAAAGATAGACAAGGTGGCGGATATTTTGATAGCCGAGGGGAAGATTGAGAAGGTGGGCGAGCAGTTAAAAGATACGGCTGATCGGGTTATTGATGCCAAAGGGTGTTATGTGATGCCGGGGCTGATCGACTTGCATGTGCATTTGCGGGATCCGGGGCTGACCCATAAGGAAGATATTGAGAGTGGGGCTAAAGCGGCGGCTAAGGGAGGATTTACAACGATTGTGGCGATGCCTAATACTAAGCCGGTAATTGACACAGCATCCCGGGTGAAATATGTGATGAATAAGGCAGCAGAAACTTCACCTGTACATGTACTGCAGGTAGGTGCGATTACTAAAGGGCAAGAAGGTGAGGCGCTGGCGGATATTAAGGAGATGGTCCGCGCCGGCAGCCCGGCAATCAGTGAAGATGGGAAGAGTGTTATGAATTCACAGTTGTATCGGGAAGCGATGGAAATTGCGGTGGCTTGTGACATACCGGTGTTGGCTCATTGTGAGGACATGAAGTTGGTGAATGGGGGCTGTGTGAATGATGATGCGGTGACCAGGAAGATGGGGTTGCCGGGGATAACCAATGCGGTGGAGGATATTATCGCGGCACGGGATATTATACTTGCCGGGGAGACAGGGTGCAGGCTGCATTTGTGCCATTGTTCGACCAGAGGGAGTGTGGAAATGGTGGAGTTGGCGAAGAAACATGGGATTGCGGTGACAGCGGAAGTATGCCCGCATCATTTTACGTTGACGTCTGAGGATATTGCGGCGGAGGATACTAATTATAAGATGAATCCGCCGCTGCGGACGGCGAAGGATGTTGAGAGTTTGAAGCAGGGATTGCGGCGGGATATTATTGATGTGATCAGTACGGACCATGCGCCTCATACGTTGCAGGAAAAAGATGTGGTGATGGTGAATGCTCCGTTTGGGATTGTTGGGTTGGAGACGTGTGTGGCGTTGACTATTTCGGAGTTGGTGAAAACAGGGATTTTGACGCCGATGCAGATGGCGGAGAAGATGAGTTATAATCCGGCGCGGATTCTACAGATAGATAAAGGGTCGCTGGCGGTGGGAAAGGATGCGGATGTGGTGATTATTGATCCGGAGGCGGAGTATGTGGTAGATGTTAAGGGGTTTGTTTCTAAAGGGAGGAATACGCCGTTTGGGGGGCGGAAGGTTAGTGGGAGGGTTTTGTGCACTGTTTGTGAGGGTGAGGTTGTGTATGAGGTGTAGTTGAGAAAGTGGGGGGAAGGGGGAGGGGAGGGAAGGGGAGGGGCAAGATTCGAAAGACTGTGCCGTCAGAAGGTATTTGATTCTGATGACGGCTTCGTCGCATGAATCACTAGGAGGCTGAAAATTTGCTAAAAGCGCACAAAAAAAAGATAAACTCGCTGCGCTCAGACAGTATCTTTTTTTTGTGCAACGCAAATTTCCACCCTCCAAGAGATTCTGATGCTCCTGCAGATGTCATCAGAATCAAATACCTTCTGACGGCACAGTCTTTCGAATCTTGCGTCGCAGACGGTAGGGTGAGGAAAACATTTAAAGAAAGTATTAGAGAAAAGTATTAAGGAAAACATTAAAAGAAAACATTAAAGAAAAACATTAAAGAAAAACATAAATTAAAAACATAAAAGACGTTAAAAAGACAAAGGTTTTAGAGAGGTAGAGTAAGATGATCAATCAGTTAGTGAAGAAAATTCAGAAAACGAATGCGCCAATCGTGGTGGGGTTGGATCCGATGTTGAGTTATATTCCGCAGCATATTCAAGAAGCGGCGTTTAGGGAATATGGGGAGACTTTGGAAGGGGCTGCTGAGGCGATTTGGCAGTTTAATAAGGGGATTGTGGATGCTACGTATGATTTGATTCCGGCGGTGAAGCCGCAGATTGCTATGTATGAGCAATTTGGGATTCCGGGGATGGTGGCATATCAGAAGACGGTGGATTATTGCCGGGAAAAGGAATTGGTGGTTATTGGGGATATTAAGCGAGGGGATATTGGGTCGACGTCGGAGGCTTATGCTATTGGGCATCTGGGGAAGGCTCAGGTGGGGGCGGAATCATTTTATGGATTTAATGAGGATTTTGCAACGGTGAATCCGTATCTTGGATCGGATGGTATTAAGCCATTTATTAAGGTGTGTAAGGAAGAGAATAAGGGGCTCTTTATTCTGGTGAAAACTTCTAATCCGTCTAGCGGGGAATTTCAGGATCAGTTGATTGATGGGCGGCCGCTTTATGAATTGGTGGGTGAGAAGGTTGCTGAGTGGGGTGAGGAGCATATGGGGAATGCTTATAGCTATATTGGGGCTGTGGTTGGTGCGACTTATCCCAAGATGGGGAGAACGCTTAGAAAGATTATGCCGAAAACTTTTATTCTGGTTCCTGGTTATGGGGCTCAAGGGGGTAAGGGAGCTGATTTGGTGCATTTCTTTAATGAGGATGGGTTGGGTGCGATTGTGAATTCTTCCCGTGGTATTATTGCAGCTTATAAGCAGGATGCGTATCAAGGATTTGGTGCGGATAACTTCCAGGATGCGTCCCGGCAGGCTGTTCTTGATATGGTGGCGGATATTGATGGGGCGCTTAAGGAAGTAAAATAATTTTCGGGAGAGAGCAATGAAGATAAAAGAGAATTGTAGAGTGATCAGTCAGGAATGTATAGCAACCGGTATCTATAGCATGTGGCTTGAAACGGGAGTGATTGCCAAAGAGGCATTGCCAGGACAGTTTGTTTCTGTATATAGCAATGATAATAGTCGGTTACTGCCAAGACCGATCAGTTTATGTGAGATTGATAAAGAAAAAGGGACAATTCGAATTGTATATCGGATTGCTGGAAAAGGGACGGAAGAGTTTTCGCAATTAAGAGCAGGTGATGGGGTAGAAGTGCTGGGACCGTTGGGGAATGGATTTCCGATTGATGAAGTTAAGGGGAAAAGGGTGTTGTTGATGGGCGGTGGAATTGGGATTCCGCCGATGTTGGAAACGGCAAAGCAGCTGGAGGCGGAAGGTATCATTATTTCGGGATACCGGGATGAGGTATTTTTGGAAGCGGAGCTGGAAGGCAGTGGGAAATTGTATATTGCTACGGAAGATGGCAGTCAGGGGATCAAAGGTAATGTATTGGATGCGATTCGGGCTAACGGGATTGCCGGGGATGTAATATTTGCCTGTGGACCGACGCCGATGCTGCGGGCTATTAAGGCGTATGCCGAGGAGCAGCAGATGGAATGTTGGGTTTCTATGGAGGAAAAGATGGCGTGTGGAGTGGGGGCTTGTCTGGCGTGTGTTTGTCAGTCAAAAGAGGTTGATGGCCACTCACATGTGAATAATAAACGGATTTGTAAAGATGGTCCGGTATTCTTAGCATCGGAGGTAACGTTATCATGAATATACAAGTAAATTTGGCAGGGGTAATATTGAAGAATCCGATCATGACGGCTTCCGGTACTTTTGGTTCTGGTGCGGAGTATAGTGAGTTTGTGGATTTGAGCCGGTTGGGAGCGGTGGTGACTAAAGGGGTGGCTAATGTAGCATGGCCGGGTAATCCGACGCCGCGGATTGCAGAGACGGCGAGTGGTATGCTTAATGCCATTGGACTGCAGAATCCGGGGATTGATGTGTTTTGTGAGCGGGATATTCCGTTCTTGAAGCAATTTGATACGAAGATTATTGTCAATGTCTGTGGTAAGACGGAGGAGGATTATTGTGCAGTTGTGGAACGTCTGGGAAATGAAGATATTGATATGATGGAAATTAATATATCTTGCCCTAATGTTAAAGAAGGCGGGATAGCTTTTGGGCAGGATCCGAAAGCTGTTGAAGCGATTACGGCAGCGGTGAAGAGGTATGCTAAACAGCCGGTTATTATGAAGCTTAGTCCTAATGTATCGGATATTACAGTTATGGCAAAAGCAGCGGAAGCTGGAGGTGCCGATGTGTTATCTTTGATCAATACCTTGACGGGAATGAAAATAGATATTAATAAGAGGTGCTTTGCTATTGCTAATAAGACCGGAGGGTTGTCTGGACCGGCGATTAAGCCGGTGGCGGTTCGGATGGTTTATCAGGTAGCTAATGCAGTTAAACTGCCGATTATCGGTATGGGAGGAATCGCTACGGCTGAGGATGCCCTGGAGTTTATTATGGCTGGGGCGACGGCGGTGTCGGTGGGGACGGCTAATTTTGTGAATCCCTATGCGACAGTGGAAATCGTTGATGGAATTGAGCGGTATATGCTGGAAAATAAAATTGAGGATATCCAAGAACTGACAGGTGTGGTAAAATAAGCAGTGAGGTATGAAATAAAACAACTCCTCACTGATTTGTGGTAAAATTGAATTAGCAAAACCCATCAACCACATACCTCAGAAAGGAGTTATATTTATATGATACCATATAAACAGCTTTCTTTGGCAGATATTTTTATTGATTGCCAAAATAAATTTGATAATGACAAATACCACTTCTCTTCTCATCATTTTCCTGAAATATTCCAGGGGATTACGAGATTTCTGCGGATTTGATAAAGTCTCGGATGCTTCCAAGTTCACGCGCTCCAAAGCCTCCTCCGCCCTTTGGTAGGAACACTGGCCTCTCAATCTCATCCATCGTTATGAAATTTTCTGAATCGGATGTTCCCTTATCGAATTTCTCATTAAACTCCTTTATAGCCCTCTCGATTTCAGAAATTCTGGCTTCGATATCGCTTCTGTTTTGGGATTCCATATATAATCAAACTCCTTCCTATTAGAGTTCAATCATACAAATAGATTGTTGCAAAGGTTTTTATCTGCTATTTTTATCTACATTCCACCTTGAAAACTGAATAGACTTTGCATAACAAACTGTGTTATAATAATCCTGCCAGATAAAAAAGGAGGGATAACATGACAGACAGCGAAAAACTAGACTTACTTATTAAGACAGTAGGCGAAATTAATAATAAAGTCTCCAGCCTTGATGGAAAAGTTAACAAGTTTGATGGAAAAGTTAACAACATTGATGGAAAAGTTAACAATATTGATGAAAAAGTTAACAAGCTTGATGAAAAAGTTAACAAGCTTGATGAAAAAGTTAACAAGCTTGATGAAAAAACTAACAATATTGATGAAAAAGTTAACAAGCTTGATACAAAAGTTGATAATCTTGAAACATATGTAAAAGAGATAGATGAGCTAATTTTACAAGAGGTTGCAAGAGTACATACAATATTAGATAGCAAAATAGTAAAGTTAGACCATAAAATATCCTAACAATTAAATATAAAATATAACACATGAGTGCAAAGTCTATTGAGTTTTCAAAGGTTTTGCACTCTTTTTATTGTCTGTATAATGGGGTTAAACCCCTCGCCTTTAGGTCAACCCCATATCTTCAAGTTTAGAAAAGCTGAAAGTAGAGATACTAAGCTTGAGGTGATAATATGGAATATTACAGGAAGTCTGCCCATTGCACATATGATATAAAATATCCAAACAAAAATTAAATCCGAACCTTTTTCCATATATCGTATGATCATTTGTAATTCCAAGAAAAAGGTTCGGATAATAAATCATTTTTTCATCGGATGCACACCGCAGAGAGAGGCCAGGCTACCATCAGCAGAACGGTAATGGAAAGCGGTAATTCAAGTGGGGCATTCGTTGGTCACGGAGTGTGTAACACTACACTTTTAAAATATGCACCCCCTCTAATATGATTCGTTGTAATTGAATATAAACTATGATAAAATCAGGACAGAGTATTTAATATTTTATCCTGATTCTTATAGGAAGGAGGAAAAGTCAAACAGTGGTAAGAGAACTATTCCATTAACATCTGAAAGCTATAGAGGCCTTGAAACGACAAAAAATTCAAAAGCAAAAAATAATATTTAAAGGGAAAGAACCTTTAGACGGCTATGAAGATTTAGTATAGTAATGGTGTAGTACAGTAAATTGTAATATTATAAAGGCTTGAAAAGCCCGTAAATACGGAGGTTTTATAGGAATGGAATCATATAAGCAGGAATTTATCGAATTCATGATAGATTGTGGGGCATTGAAGTTTGGGGATTTTACAACAAAAAGTGGGCGTAAAACACCATTTTTCGTGAATACCGGATTTTACCGTACTGGTGCGCAGTTAAGAAAACTGGGACAGTATTACGCAAAGGCGATAAAGGGGAATTTTGGACTGGATTTTGATGTGTTGTTTGGTCCGGCTTATAAAGGAATCCCGCTGGCAGTAGCGACGACGATGGCGATCAGTGAAGCCTATGATAAGGATGTCAAGTATTGTTCCAATCGAAAAGAAGTGAAAGATCACGGTGATACCGGTATTTTACTGGGGAGTCCGATTGAAGATGGGAATCGGGTGATCATTATTGAGGATGTGACGACAGCCGGTACTTCGATTCAGGAAACCCTGCCAATCATTAAAGCTCAGGGAAACGTATCACCATTAGGGCTGGTTGTTTCGGTGGATCGTATGGAAAGAGGACAGGGCAGCAAAAGTGCGTTGAAGGAAATTGAAGAAAGATATGGATTAAAGACAGCGGCTATTGTAACGATGCAGGAGGTAGTTGAGCACTTATACAACCGGGAGTACAAAGGACGCGTTGTCATCGATGAGATGATTAAAGGCGCAATTGATGCATATTACCAACAGTATGGAGCAGAATAGGCAAGAGTATAACTGGTGAAAAAAGGAGAGAGTCAATATGAATGAAAAAACATATCGAACAATGTCACGTATCGGCGGTGCTAATATCGCGATGGGAGTTATTACAATGGTAACGGGAGCTGTATTAGGCGTGTTGATGATTGTCTGTGGTGCCCGTCTTTTGAAACAGAAATATGAGATTACTATATAAGAGTCCGGCTTGTCGGACTCTTGCGCCGAAGCGCGGTTGCTATAGCGGCCATAATACTTTAGTGCGCAGTGCGCATCCCCCGGAGGGTTTTGCGTTATAGACAGATGTCGATTGGACGCTGAAAATTTGTAAAAGTGGGAGCAAATATTTTGAAAGCAGAAACAAAGCGCCACATCAAAATTTGTGGATGGATATTATTTATTTTTTATCTGTGTATGTTATTCTATCTGCTTTTTTTTGCCGAGGAATATGGCAGGCAGACGGAACAGCAGGGATATCGGTACAATTTTGTGTTTTTAAAAGAAATCAAGCGATTTTGGATTTATCGCGAGCAGCTTGGGATTCGGGCTGTGATGGTGAATCTTGTGGGGAATGTGCTGGCATTTGTTCCATTTGGGTTCATCTTGCCGATTATTGGGAAAAGACTGCGGAGTATGTGGAAGGTTACCGCCCTTGGCTTTTTGATGAGTTTGTCGGTAGAGTTTTTGCAGCTGATGCTCAAAGTTGGCTGCTGTGATGTGGATGATGTGCTGTTGAATACATTGGGAGCGTTGCTGGGTTATATTTTATTTGTAGTTTGTAACGCTTTTCGGAGGTGGAAGTATGGCAAAACGTTTTAAATATACGTCTGGTTTGAAACCGGATGCACCAGGCGGGTCAGCTTCGGTGGTAATGGCAGTTATTTCAGCGGTACTATTCCTGGTGTCGGGGATCATCTCTTACTTTTATTCAGGTAAGGGAGGAAGCTGTCTGGGAGCAATTGGTCTGACGGCGATGCTGTTGGCAGTCTGTGGTTTTTTTATCGGCCTGCACAGCTTTTCAGATAAGGATAAGAACCATAGATACAGTACGATTGGGTCGTTGGCGAATGGAGTTATTGCAGTGATCTGGCTGGCGGTTTACCTGGTCGGAATAGGATGAGATATGAATGAACGATTAGAAAAGCAAAAGGAATTTATGTTGGAAATAGATAAAGCGAAGAATATTTTTCGCCAGACCCATCTGAGTGGGCATGGTCGGCGGGAGAATGATGCGGAACATTCGTGGCACATGGCTCTGATGGCATTTTTGCTGATGGAACATGCGAATGAAGAGGTGGATATTCTGCGAGTGATCAAAATGATACTGATTCACGATCTGGTAGAGATTGATGCTGGTGATACCTATGCATATGATGTGGAGGGGAATCAGACCAAAAGAGCCAGGGAAGAGGCGGCGGCAGATCGGATTTTCAGTATCCTGCCGGAAGATCAGGAACATGAACTGCGTAAGCTTTGGGAAGAATTTGAAGAGAATGAGACACCGGAGGCGCTGTATGCCCATGTGATGGACAATTTCCAGCCAATGGCGCTGAATGACAGTAACGGTGGTGGTGATTGGAAAAAACGCGGGATCAAGAAGTCGCAGGTTCTGAAGCGGAATCAAAAGACCGCAGATGGCTCAAAGGCAATATGGGAATACATGGAGCTGATGATTAATAAAAATGTGGAAGATGGTAATCTTATCTTAGATGAAGAATAACAATATTCTAATTCCGAGAGTACTCTAACTTTGAACTGAGGTGACTATAATTGGATGAACTTTTAATGGAACGTTATGAGCTATGTAAAGAACGCATTTTAAGCATCAAGGATGAAAGAAAAGTAGTAGAGCCATATCAGGATTATTTTTCTAAGACAGCAGAATTTATTGGAATGATACTATCGCTGAATAAAGAAATTGAGTCAGGACGTTACAAGAACCAGACGCAGGCAGAACTGCAGGGGTGGAATGTGCGCCTGTATGAAGACATATTGGATGAGCATTATGATACATCCTATGGTAATCCGGCTTATGCTTGTGAGCAGTTAGGAGAATATGGGCAATTGCTATGTTTTCTATATGCGGAGATACGTGGGATGATTGTCTTTGCGTTTGAAAAGCGCATCTGGGATGTTACTGTTCTATGTGAGTTGTTTATCCAGATTTATAATGATTTCGAGGACGATGAATTGCCTGCGCCTCAGAATATCCAGGAGATAATCTGCGCTGACGTTAGCGACTACTGTGATGATATGATGCATTACCGGATTAAGGAAATGGTTGACCCGACACTAAGTTTTGCAGCAGATATCATTATGGATTCAGATTTGAATGATTTGCGTTATCTTTACCGATATGGTGAATTTATTTCGAAAAATGAGTTGGAAACAGCACGCTTTTTAAATACACTGCCAGAGGAAGAAATCGAATCCATGGCGCGGACATATACCCAGGGATATAAGATCGGGTTTGAAAATAACGGTATTGATCTTCGCAAAAAGAAAACGGTGAATATTCGCTATCGTCTTGGTTTTGAGCGGATGATACGGGCAGCTATCCGACAGTTTTACGAGATGGGATTGGAGCCGGTGATTTACCGCAGCGCTGCCCATTCAGTTAACAAAAAGCAACACCTGCGTACCGGGTATTATGGTGGAATTCCGAATAAACAATTCGATTATGATCATCGAGGAGATGCAGGTCTTTACATGACGGATGCATTTATCTCGAAAAAGCTGCGCGCTTTGCAGCATGGATTTGAGAATGAGAAGGAATTGGCTAATGGGCATGCCGGTCCAGCGGTGGTGGAAGTGTTCGGAGAAGAGTCATTTGTGCCTCAAAGTAAAGAACAGGCAATCCGTTTATCAGAGAAACAGCAGAAGATGCAGGTGCACTATGACAATGAAGCGGGTCAGATTATTAACCGCTACATTATCGGTGAAGAGCGCAGTTTCACCATCATAGCGTATCCAATACCGGAAATTGGTGAGCAGTTTGTGGAAATTTTTCAAGAGACAGTTAAGATCAATACCTTTGATTACAAACTGTATCAGAGAATCCAACAGAAGATTATCGACACCCTGGACCAAGGGGAACGGGTTCATATCAAAGGCAGCAATGGCAACCGCACTGATCTGTATGTGCAGCTATGTAAGTTGGAAGATCAAAACACTCAGACAATTTTTGAAAATTGCGTGGCTGATGTGAATATCCCTGTGGGAGAAGTATTTACCACACCAATGCTGAAAGGCACTAACGGAACATTGCATGTGAGCAGCGTATATCTGAATGAACTTAACTATAAGGAGCTGGAGATTACCTTTACTGACGGCATGATTACGGGATATCAGTGTAGCAACTTTGAAAACGAAGAGGAGAATCAGGCATACATTCGTGAAAATGTTCTGCATCACCATGAAACGCTGCCGATTGGTGAATTCGCCATTGGCACTAATACCACCGCGTATATGGTATCGAAGAAATACCAGATTGCTGACAAGCTGCCGATCTTGATCGCCGAAAAGATGGGGCCACATTTTGCGGTGGGTGATACCTGTTACAGCTGGTCGGAGGATACAAAAGTTTATAACAGCGATAAAAAAGAGATTATCGCCAGAGATAACGAGATATCCATTCTCAGAAAGACGGATGTGAGCAAGGCATATTTTGGTTGCCACACAGATATTACCGTCCCATACGAAGAACTTGAATATATCCGAATTGAAACGGCAAATGGAAGAGAAATTTCAATTATTGAAAATGGACGGTTTGCTTTGCCGGGAACAGAGGAGCTAAACAAGCCATTTAGCAGTTGACAAGGCTGTCGGGCATTAGTAAAATTATTAGTGTTACAGTTCAGCTTTGGGCTGAACCGCAACTTATTAGTGACTATTCAGCAGGAAGTGAATAATTAACTTTATTAGTAAAGAAAGTGAACAGGAGAAAAAACATGGGAAAAGTAGGAATTGTTATGGGAAGTGATTCAGATATGCCGGTAATGGCGAAAGCTGCCGACATGCTGGAAAAATTAGGGGTTGATTATGAAATGACGATTATATCCGCGCATCGGATGCCGGATACATTCTTTGAATATGCGAATTCAGCAGAAGCAAAAGGGTTTAAAGTAATTATTGCCGGAGCAGGTATGGCAGCCCATCTGCCGGGAATGTGTGCAGCTATTTTCCCAATGCCGGTTATCGGTATCCCGATGCAGTCACAGGCACTTTCTGGTAACGACGCCCTGTACTCTATCGTCCAGATGCCACCGGGAATTCCAGTAGCAACCGTAGCTATTAACGGTGGTGCCAATGCAGCTATTCTGGCAGCGAAGATTCTGGCTACTTCCGATGCAGCACTTTTAGACAAACTGAAAGCTTATTCGGTAGAGATGAAAGAGCAGGTTATGGCCAAAGATGCAAAATTGCAGAAAGTTGGATATAAAAATTATACAAAGTAAAATCTAGTGTAGTTCCTCGTTGATATGTAATATCAACTTGTAAAGCACAAATCTATAAAGCGGAGAACTTGGAGGAAAATATGGATTATAAGAAAGCTGGCGTGGACATCGAAGCCGGATACCAATCAGTAGAATTGATGAAAGAACACATTCAAAAGACGATGCGCCCGGAAGTACTGACCAACATCGGTGGCTTCTCCGGAGCATTTTCTATGAGTGCGTTTAAGGATATGGAAAAGCCAACCCTTGTTTCCGGAACTGATGGTGTGGGAACTAAGCTTAAATTAGCTTTTGTAATGGACAAGCATGACACAGTGGGAATCGACTGTGTGGCAATGTGTGTGAATGATATTGCATGTGCGGGTGGTGAACCACTATTTTTCCTGGATTACATTGCCTGCGGCAAGAATTTCCCGGAGAAGATTGCACAGATTGTAAAAGGGGTAGCTGATGGATGTGCGCAGTCAAATGCGGCATTGATCGGTGGTGAAACAGCAGAAATGCCTGGATTCTATCCGGAAGATGAATATGATCTGGCTGGCTTTGCAGTAGGTGTGGTGGATGAAAAGAACTTAATCACCGGTAAAGAGCTGCAAGCTGGCGATGTTTTAATCGGCATGGCTTCATCAGGTGTACACAGCAATGGTTTTTCCCTGATTCGTAATGTATTTGATATGTCTGAAGAATCTTTGCATACATATTACGGCGAACTTGGTAAAACACTTGGTGAAGCCCTGTTGGCACCGACGAGGATCTATGTAAAAGCACTTAGAATGATTAAAGAAGCAGGAACAAGGATTAAAGCCTGCAGCCATATTACCGGTGGTGGTTTTTATGAAAATGTTCCGCGGATGCTTCCGGAAGGTGTAAACGCAGTTATTGAAAAAGACAGTTATCCGATTCCGCCTATTTTCACCCTTTTGGCGAAGACCGGAGAAATTGACGAAAAGATAATGTACAATACTTACAATATGGGAATTGGAATGATTGTTGCAGTGGGTCCATCCGATGCGGATAAGACCATGGAAGCAATCAAAGCAGCTGGAGAAACACCGTATGTGATCGGTCGGATTGAAGCTGGTGAAAAAGGAGTAACGCTATGCTAAAAATTGCAGTGCTTGTTTCTGGTGGCGGTACCAATCTACAGGCGATTATCGATAGCACTTTAAATGGTTCAATTACCAATACCCAGATAGCGGCGGTAATCAGTAATAATCCGGGCGTCTATGCCCTGGAACGGGCGAGAGATCATGGCATTTTGGCAGAATGCATTTCACCCAGATGTTTTGATACCCGTGATCAGTTCAACGAAACATTACTTGCCCGGCTTAAGTCGCTGCAGGCGGATTTGGTGGTGCTGGCCGGCTGTCTGGTGGTTATCCCCAAGATAATGGTAGAGGCATATCCTAACCGGATTATCAATGTGCATCCGGCACTGATCCCGTCTTTTTGCGGAACCGGATACTATGGTTTGAAAGTACATGAAGGTGTATTAAGCCGTGGCGCTAAGGTTACCGGCGCAACCGTACACTTTGTTGATGAAGGAACCGATACCGGACCAATTATTCTGCAGAAAGCAGTTGATGTAGAACCGGGTGATACCCCTGAAGTGCTGCAGCGCAGAGTAATGGAAGAAGCAGAGTGGGTGATTTTGCCCCAGGCAATTGATCTGATAGCAAATGATAAAATAGAAGTAGTAGACGGTATAGTAAAGATAAAGGAGTAATGCTTTATGAAAATTCTGATTGTCGGAAGCGGCGGAAGAGAGCATGCAATTGCGTGGAAGATAGCACAAAGCACAAAGGAAACAACAATCTACTGTGCGCCAGGGAATGCCGGTATTGAAGAACATGCCGCCTGTGTTGATATAGGGGCTATGGAGTTTGATAAGCTGGCGGCTTTTGCGAAAGAAAACGGGATTGACCTGACTGTGATTGGGATGGATGATCCGTTAGTTGGCGGAATCGTGGATGTGTTTGAAGAACAGGGATTACGGGTATTTGGGCCGCGTAAGGATGCTGCGATCCTAGAAGGTTCCAAAGCATTTTCCAAAGATTTGATGAAAAAGTACAATATCCCTACAGCAGCTTATGAGAATTTTACCGATCCGGATGCAGCAATTGCTTATCTGGAGAAAGCGGACTTTCCGATTGTATTGAAGGCCGACGGTCTTGCGCTGGGTAAAGGTGTTTTAATCTGTAATACCCTGGCGGAAGCAAAAGAAGGGGTAAAATCCATTATGTTGGATAAGCAGTTCGGTTCAGCCGGAAAGACCATGGTCATTGAAGAATTTATGACCGGCCGTGAGGTATCGGTTCTTTCTTTTGTCGATGGTAAGACAATTAAAACTATGACTTCAGCTCAGGACCACAAGCGGGCAAAAGATGGAGACCAGGGATTGAATACCGGTGGAATGGGAACTTTTTCGCCCAGCCCTTTCTATACCAATGAAGTAGATGAGTTCTGTGAAAAATATATTTATCAGGCTACTGTTGATGCAATGGCAGCAGAGGGACGTCCGTTTAAAGGGATTATTTTCTTCGGTTTAATGCTGACGGAAAAAGGTCCGCGGGTATTGGAATACAATGCCAGGTTCGGCGATCCGGAGGCGCAGGTAGTTCTGCCGCGGATGAAGAATGACATTGTTGATGTGTTTGAGGCTTGTGTGGATGGCACCCTGGATGAAATTGACTTGGAGTTCGAGGACAATGCGGCTGTATGTGTGGTTCTGGCATCTGATGGTTATCCGGTTGCTTATGAAAAAGGTTTTGTAATTGGCGGATTGGATAAATTCAAAGATAAAGATGGTTATTATGTATTCCATGCCGGAACGAAGAAGACTGATGCAGGTATCGTAACTAATGGTGGACGTGTGCTGGGGGTTACGGCAAAGGGAAATGACCTGAAGGAAGCCCGGACAAATGCATACGAGGCGGTTAAATTGGTGGAATTTGATAATAAATATTATCGGAACGACATCGGCAAAGCAATTGATGATGTGCAGTAAAAGGTAAAGAAGTAATTGCGTTGAGGGGAATAGTATTTTGGATGACGGACGCGACCAAAGGGCATGGGATAACTTCCGTAAACGCGGCAACGCTCTGGCGGACTAACCATTAACTACGACTAAAGGGCTCAGGAAAGCCTTCGCCCTTAAGTCTGCGTAAATGGTGGATTCCGCCGCCGCTAAAACCGCCGCCAAATGTTTACGTAAGTTATCCCATGCCCTTTGCCCGCTGGTTTTTCAAGTGATTTACGAAGAGCGTTCTTCTCGTATCAGGATCGTCCTTGTATTAAGGTATCACCTCACTAAATTACAAACTACCAAAACCCAGCCGCTGTGTACCAGGAGAGATGCTATGTTGTTTGCAAAACCATAGCATGAGCTGCTAAAGATACTTGCCCAGATGGGACCCAGATTTGCGGGCAAAAGCTTGCTTTCCAAAGCGAGCTTTTGTATCCACTTGAGATGTGTTTTCACCAGAAAACGGATCGAATGTGGATAGTCCCGTAAATCTGGGTCCCATCTGGGCTAGCATCTTTCAGCGAAATACTCTGGTTTTGCAAACAACATAGCATCTCTCCTGGTACACAGTGGCGTCCTGGCTGCCAACATATTGCAATAGCAGGGCTTTTGAAAATTTACACAGCGAACAGTAACCACCTGTGTTACAGTTCATACTGCCACTATATCGCTAAGATAAAATTATGCAGTTCCAACCTGTTCCTATGGGAGTACCTTTATTATTTTATTATTGTGAATAAAGAGATTTTAACATATAATAGAAGAACATGGATTTAAAGGCTCAGGCAAATTATGAAGTGACTAGCTGAGAACTATCGTGCGGTGGTAAGGTCAGAGTATTTTAAACTTAGAAGTTAGAGAGGGTATTGACTATGATATACAATAACGTTTTAGAGGCGATTGGATATACTCCGATGATTCGTTTGAATCATATGAACAGCCTGGAGAATGCAGAGGTACTTGTGAAGTTTGAGGGATTGAATGTTGGAGGATCCATTAAGACACGGACTGCTTTTAATATGATTGAGGCAGCAGAGAAACAGGGGCTGCTGCATAAGGACAGCATTATTGTGGAGCCAACCAGTGGTAATCAGGGTATCGGGCTTTCATTGATAGGAGCGGTAAAAGGATATAAGACAATTATTATCATGCCGGATTCGGTCAGTGAAGAACGCAGGAAGTTAGTGCAGCATTATGGGGCGGAGGTACGGTTGATCCATGATGCCGGCAACATTGGCGATTGTATTGAAGAATGTCTTCAGACAGCGTTGGGGATGGCGAAAGAGAATCCCAATGTATTTGTTCCCCAGCAATTTGAGAATCCTGCCAATCCGATGGTGCATCGACATCACACAGGCTTAGAGATATTAGAGCAGGTAGCCGGTCCAATACACGGGTTCTGCTCCGGCATTGGAACCGGCGGAACTATTACTGGTATTGGGGAAGTGTTAAAAGCACTGAATCCAGATATCACAATCTGGGCAGTGGAACCTGAAAATGCGGCGATTCTGGCCGGTGGAACGATAGGAACCCATATTCAGATGGGAATTGGTGATGGATTGATCCCAGCTATTTTGAACCAGAATATTTATGATGATATCTATGTGGTTTCCGACGAGGAGGCTATCCGGACGGCAAAAGATCTGGCTCGCAAAGAAGGACTGATGTGCGGAATCTCCAGCGGAACCAATGTAGCAGCAGCGCTTAATTTGGCTAAGAAGCTGGAAAAAGGAAAAACGGTAGTGACGGTACTGCCGGATACAGCAGAGCGTTATTTCTCGACGCCGCTGTTTGCTGGTGAATAGGAAGGAAAATAGTATGAATAATCAATCAACAGGAGGACACATATGAAAGGACCGTATACTGATCAGGTACAAAGTGCGCTCCAATATGCGCGTAAGGCGGCTCAGGAATGCAGGCAGAATTATGTTGGAACGGAGCATTTGCTGGTCGGACTGATACATGAGAAAAAGGGCTCGGCAGGAATTGTCCTATTGGAGCAGGGAATAGATGAGAAAAAGTTGTTGTCACAAATTGAACGGTTTATATCACCTCAGTCAGATGTAATAATGGATTCCAACTATACGTACTCCCCCCGGGCGGAGCGGGTTTTAGAAAACAGTAGGAGTGAAGCAAAGCGCTTCCATTCAGAAGAGGCAGGAACCGAGCATGTGCTGATCGCGATGCTGAAAGAAACCGATTGTGTGGGGACCAGACTGCTCCATACAATGGGTGTGAATATCCAAAAGCTTTATGGTGAAGTATTGACTGCTATGGGATTGGATCCAAGTGCTGTGAAAGAAGCTGTTCAGGGCATGAAGACAACAAAGGAGAGTGAAAAAAGCACGACTCCGACCCTGGATACCTACAGTAGGGATTTGACTGCTCAAGCCAGGAGAAGAGAACTGGATCCGGTAGTGGGCAGGAAAAATGAAATGGATCGGATTATTCAGATCCTGAGTAGAAGAACCAAGAATAATCCTTGCCTGATTGGTGAGCCGGGAGTGGGCAAGACGGCAATTGCCGAAGGGCTGGCACAGCGTATCGTGAATGGTGAAGTGCCTGAGGCGATGCAGGGTAAAAGAGTTGTTGTTCTGGATTTATCCGGTATGGTTGCCGGCTCCAAGTACCGTGGAGAATTCGAAGAACGGATTAAAAATGTGGTGAAAGAAGTTTCCGGCAATCGGGATATTCTTTTGTTTATCGATGAACTGCATACCATTATCGGTGCAGGTGGTGCGGAAGGCGCATTGGATGCGTCCAATATTTTAAAGCCATCGCTGTCTCGAGGTGAAATACAGCTGATCGGTGCTACCACTATTGATGAATATCGAAAATATATTGAAAAGGATGTAGCTTTGGAACGCCGCTTTCAGCCGGTAATGGTAGAAGAACCCACAAAAGAAGAGGCTTTGGAGATACTTAAGGGACTGCGGCCTTATTATGAGGCGCATCATAAGGTGGAAATCCTGGATGAAGCTTTGCAGGCAGCAGTTATCATGTCAGAACGTTATATTAATGATCGTTTTCTCCCGGATAAAGCCATTGATCTGGTTGATGAAGCAGCATCCAAAGTACAGCTTGCCGGTTATAAATCCCCGGAGCGGATACTGCAGATGGAAGAAGAAATGAATTCCATTCTGCTTCAAAAAGAAGAAGCTCTGATGGCGGGAGAAATAGAAGCTGCCAGGGAATATCAGGAGCAGCAGGATGTATTAAAAGGCAAGATTGCAGCAGCAAAAAAGCGCTATGCGAAGAATACAAAAGCCAAGATGCTCTTTGTATCAAAGGAAACGATTGCACAGATTGTCTCTGGCTGGACGAAGATACCGGTACAGCAGTTGGAAGAAGAAGAGACCAAACGGCTTGCAAAGTTAGAAGCCATATTACACAGGCGGGTAATTGGCCAGGAAGAAGCGGTTGCAGCAGTAGCAAAAGCTATCAAGCGGGGAAGAGTAGGACTTAAAGATCCTGCCCGGCCAGTTGGTTCGTTTTTATTCCTTGGTCCTACCGGTGTTGGCAAGACAGAACTTTCCAAAGCTTTGGCAGAGGCTGTCTTTGGCAGTGAACAGGCGATGATTCGCGTGGATATGTCGGAATATATGGAGAAACACAGTGTCTCCAAACTGATTGGTTCACCGCCAGGATACGTAGGATACGATGAAGGCGGCCAGTTAAGTGAAAAGGTTAGGCGAAACCCCTATAGTGTGATTCTGTTTGATGAGATTGAAAAAGCACATCCGGATGTATTCAATATCTTACTGCAAGTGCTGGATGATGGACACATTACCGATTCCCAGGGGCGGAGGGTGGATTTTAAGCAGACTTGTATTATTATGACATCCAATGCCGGAGCTCAGGCAATTATTGAACCGAAACGGCTGGGATTCATCTCTGATGATAATGAGAAGAAGGATTATGAACATATGAAAAGCGGGGTTATGGAAGAAGTTAAGCGTATCTTCCGCCCGGAGTTCCTGAACCGGATTGATGAGATTATTGTATTTCATGCACTTGGTAAGGAGCATATCAAGAAGATTGTGACGCTGTTGTTCAATGAGTTGAAGAAACGCTGCAAAAACCAGATGGGAATTGAACTGAAAATCCGTGATTCAGTGAAAGAGTACATTGCTCAGGAAGGCTTTGACAGCAAGTATGGTGCCAGACCTTTGAAGAGGGCGATACAAAATAAAATAGAAGATGCGCTGGCAGAAGAGGTTCTGCTTGGTAACATTAAATCGGGGGATCAGGTTGCAGTGGGGATGAATAAAAAAGATGTGAAATTTTTCTTAACTGACTAGCATATTAACTATATTTATTATATAATAAAGCAAACATAAAGATAAAACTTCATATCAAATAACAACAGAACAGATACCAGGAGGGTATATTTATGTCAACAATTAAAGAGTTAATTCGTGTAGAAGAAGGCGGGAGTATCAGCTTTGGGGATTATGAGCTGAAGAAGAAGACGAAGCTGTCGGATTTTGAACATGATGGAGATATATATAAAGTTAAGACATTCTGCGAGATTACCAAGTTGGAAAAGAATGGAATGCTTGTGTATGAATCGGTTCCGGGGACTACGGTTACGAATCTGGAAGTGCAGGAAGCGGGAATGAGCTTTTTTGTAGAAGGAGTTGAAGATGCACAGGTTACCGTGGAGATGGAAGCGGATACGGTATATGCTGTTAGCTTGAATGGAGCCGATATTGGGCAGATGAAGACTAATTTGGGAGGAAAGCTTTCGTTTAGTATGGAGCTTGAGAGTGCGGATAGAGTGGCGGTAGAGATTAAAAAAGCATAAATGGAATTTTAATCGGCTGTTGCGGGGACGTGGCAGCCGAAAGTTTTTGGTATGAGGAAGGGGTCCCGGGTCAAAAGCCTGTTTCGCCAGAATGGATTGGAATTATTCTGGCGGGCTTCGTCGTATCGAAGAACTATGATGCTGAAAATTTGCTAAAAACGCACCAAAAAAAGACAAACTCGCTGCACTCAAACAGTGTCTTTTTTTGGTGCAACGCAAATTTCCACCATCTAAGATCTTCGGATACTCCTGCAGATGCCAGAATAATTCCAATCCATTCTGGCGAAACAGGCTTTTGACCCTCATTGAGGGCGGAAGGTTTTGGGTGCGAGTATTGAGTTTCTGTTGAAATGGTTGTTTGGATGTATGAGATAAGTGGCAAAGCGGATTATGAATATTTGTTTTTACTGGAAATGGCTAGGAGGAAATGATGGCTAAAGGGAAGAAGACGGTTTTTTTTTGTCAGAGTTGTGGACATGAATCAGTTAAGTGGTTGGGGCAGTGTCCTGGGTGTAAGGAATGGAATACGTTTGTTGAAGAACTTTCTATGGAGAAGAGTAGTAAATCGAAAGAGTTTGGGGAACAGCGGGAGAGGCGAAAGCCGGTGAGTCTTTCGGAGATTCAGCTGAATACGGAGGAAAGGATTTCTACAAATTATGAAGAGTTTGACCGTGTGTTGGGTGGCGGTGTTGTTGGTGGGTCGATGATCCTGGTGGGCGGCGATCCAGGTATTGGGAAGTCTACGCTGCTATTGCAGGTTTGTAAGCAGTTGGCGGATAGTAATCGAGAGGTTTTGTATATATCAGGGGAAGAATCTTTGCGGCAGATTAAGTTGAGAGCCCAGAGGATCGGAGAATTTAATGAGAAGCTGCTATTGTTTTGCGAGACGAATCTGGCGCTGATCAAGGGAGTGATTGAGCAGAAGAAGCCAGAGATTGTGATTATTGATTCGATACAGACGATGTATAATGAAGAGGTTAGTTCAGCACCGGGAAGTGTGTCGCAGGTGAGGGAATCTACGGGGGTCTTGATGCAGATTGCGAAAGGACTTGGGGTTTCTGTTTTTATTGTGGGCCATGTGACGAAGGACGGGAATGTTGCGGGGCCAAGGGTTTTAGAGCACATGGTAGATACGGTACTTTATTTTGAAGGGGATCGGCATGCGTCTTACCGGATTTTACGTAGTGTAAAAAATCGTTTTGGTTCCACCAACGAAATCGGTGTTTTTGAAATGCGCTCGGAAGGTTTGGTGGAAGTGAAGAATCCTTCGGAATTTATGTTGAATGGGAAACCACAAGGTGCTTCCGGGTCGGTAGTGGCTTGTTCGATGGAGGGGACACGACCGATTTTAATCGAGATTCAGGCGCTTGTGTGTCATAGCAATTTTGGGATTCCGCGGCGGACAGCGGCGGGAACGGATTTTAATCGGGTGAATTTGTTGATGGCGGTGCTGGAGAAACGGGCGGGGATGAATTTGTCGGCCAGTGATGCTTATGTTAATATCGCCGGAGGAATTCGGATGAATGAGCCGGCGATTGATCTGGGGATTTTGTTGGCGGTGGCATCTAGTTATAAAGATATTGTGATTCCGGAGAATTTGATTGCTTTTGGAGAAGTTGGGTTGAGCGGCGAGGTACGGGCTGTGAATATGGCGGAACAGCGTGTTGCGGAAGCAAGGAAATTGGGCTTTGAAAAGGTAATGCTGCCGGAGGTTTGTATGACGGCTGTGAAAGAGATTAGTGGAATAGAACTGATCCCTGTTGCTTCGGTACAGGATGCAATTAGATATATAGCGAAGCGGTAGAGAGATTGCCGACGCGCGTCCGTCAGCCAAAATACTATTGCAAGGGAGTTGTGAAAATGCTTGTACAAGAAAAAGGAACGATAAGCGGATCCGAGGAATTCCATCCGAAGCCATCGGAAATTGCAGAGAAATTGCTGTTTTACGTTGTCGGATGCGGTGTATTTTTTTGTGAGTACGGATACCGCATTGAAAGAGAAGATTATGGAAATTATATGCTGTTATATGTCACCAAGGGGGTTCTTGCTGTATCTACGGAAGGTAAGACTTACCTGGTGAAAGAAGGACAAGCAGCATTTTTAAACTGCCATAAGTATCATACATATTATGCAAAGGGTTTTGTTTCTTTTTTTTGGGTTCATTTTGAGGGTTCTAATACGGCAGAGTTTTATGAGGAGTTCACTGAGCGAAGAAATGGCATTGTACTGGAAGGAAGTCCGGCGGAGAAGATTCGAAAGAACATTTTTTCAATTGTTTCTTATTATAAGAATGATTTGGAAGTTATCGAAGTGGAACATTCGCAGAATTTATATGATTGCCTTTGCCTACTTACATTTGCGCGTGAAGAGGAGGAGAGTGTTATTGAACCAGAAAGTACAAGAGCAGTTAGTATAGCGAAGGAATATATTCGGCAGAATATGGATCAGAATCTATCATTGGATGGGGTTGCAGAAACAGTTGGGTTGAGTGCGTGTCATTTTTCACGGGTTTTTAAGAAAGAGACAAGCTATTCACCTTATGAATATATTATCCTGGTTCGACTTAATAAAGCTAAGCATTTGCTGAACACTACGGATAAGACGATTAAAGAAATTGCCTATGAGGTGGGTTATCGCAGTGAGTCGAATTTCTGTAATGCATTTACTTCTAAAATTGGCATTTCGCCGATGAACTTTCGGAAATTTAAATTATAAATAAATGTAACGATTCAGTAGCTAGGACTTTTGTCCCAAGCTCCTAGGAGCTTGCTGTGATGATTCTGAGCAAAGTATGGTATGGAAAAGAGTATATACAAATGAATTGTATATGCTTTTTTTATGCAAAAGTACAGATAGCAGAAAATTGCAATGAGTGAGCAATATTCCTTATGTAAAGATTCTCTTTGATATAATACGATATTTTTATCAAACTTACCAAAGGGGGTAAATAATATGTTCACACAACAAGAACGTGATAGGCTGCGCACGCTGGCCGCGACTCAGATGGAGATTGCAAACAGCGAAAAAAATCAGATGCGCACGAAAGAATGGATTGCACATAATTCCTGCAAAGGTAGACGACCGATGATTCACCTGGAAATCGATAATTTTATGCAGGAAGTGATCATGCCAAGAATGGAATGCCAGGATCCGCTGGCACGTTGTATTGAAAAAAGACTGATGCAGAATTTTTACAATATGCAGGTACTGGATGATGACAAAGTGGTTGCACCGTACTTTGGTGTATGGTGGAATCTGCAGATGAAGCCCTGGAGATTCGATGTATTAAAAGAAGTGGCTTCCGATGGGGGCCTGGGACAGCACTTTGAGGAACAGGTAGAAGAACTTGGCGATGAGATGGATAAGTTCAGGCCTTCCGACTTTAGAATTGATGAAGAAACAACGAATGCGTACTTTAAGGCAGCAGAAGATACTTTTGGTGATATTCTGCCGGTTAAACGGGTTGGCAAGTCTATGACTTGTTGGTTGACCCAGGACTTAGTACATATTATGGGAATGCAGAATATGTGTTATGCGATGTGCGATTATCCGGATGAGATTATTCGGGTTCTGAATCAACTGGCAGACGATTATCTGGCATTTTTTGAGAAATGGCAGAACAGCGGTATGATGTATCCTACAACCGGATATGAAGAGTGCAATCAGGGTTCTATCTGTCTGACTGATGAACTTCCAAGTGAAGGAATAATTACAATGGATAAAATCTGGCTGCATATGGATTCCCAGGAAACCATCAACGTTTCTCAGGAAATGTTCGAAGAGTTGGTTTGGGATTCTTATAAGAAGGTAGCCGATTGCTTTGGACTGGTATCCTTTGGCTGCTGTGATCCCCTTGAGAGATTGTGGCCTTGTTTAAGTCAGCTTAAAAATCTGCGTAAAGCATCCATTTCACCTTGGACAGATGAAGCTTTTATGGGTGAAGTACTGGCGAATTCTAAAGTTATCTATCAGCGTAAACCAAGCCCAAATTATCTGGGAGTATCTGAGAACTTTGACGAAGCTGCTTGGAGAGATCATATTGCGACAACGGTTAAGCATGCAAAGGATTGTACGCTGGAATTAACAATACGTGATGTATACACAATTCACAATAATGAAGCAAAAGCAAAGCGTGCAGTTGAAATTATGAAAGAATGTATAGTAGAACATTGGAATGCTTAAAGAAAGTTGTGAAAAATTGTAAAAACAGCAAAATATAACAAGCACATGATAAGATTCCTTATTAAAGACGTAAAAGTGAAATGTTACAATATTTACATAAAAAGCAGGGGACAACATATAAAATTAGTCAAAATGACAAAGTGCTTTCCCCTGTAAAATT
>Ga0153922_1000161_pt1 | contig 27120 bp, 36 predicted proteins | sample TSNJ006MetaG_FD_104723 | JGI IMG/M metagenome (GOLD analysis project Ga0153922, IMG submission 104723) | Attine ant fungus gardens microbial communities from New Jersey, USA - TSNJ006 MetaG | ecosystem: Host-associated > Fungi > Mycelium > Unclassified | place: USA: New Jersey, Brendon T. Byrne... | reverse complement strand
TATTAGGCGAAAGCTTACTATCCCGAACATGTTATGAAACGGATAGAAAAGGAAGGGTAAGCGCAAGTATCTCCAGAGTCACGTGCCGGGCCAGCTTTACACTTAGTTCAGTACCACAAAAACTGCTAGCATGCCTGGTAGCACCCCATCTGTCCCATCAGCCAACTTATATGTAGCCTCAAACACCAGCAACGTCCCAGTTTTTATCTGCGGCACAATCACCTCGAATACCATCTTACAACTATAAACATCTGACGCTATAACCATGATGCACTGACTGGACAGTCCAACCAATGTGCTGATAATCACTCGTGGGACTTGGAAGAGTGAGATACCTCGTGGGGGGAAAGGCCTGCTCATGTGTCCTCCTGCTCTCTCCTAGTCTTAAGAATGGAGCTGAAACTATCAGCATGCCAGCTCTCAGTAGATACAATGGTGAGTTGATAATTCTCTGTATGTCATCTGCTGTATTGTGAGTGTTGTTTTCTATCTATCTTCTGTGTGTGAGTAAACTGGACTTGGATTCAAAGTGTTGATTATCTTGGCCATCGGCAATGCTATACCTCTACAATCCAAGTCTGTGGCAACAATTTACGATGATCATGCGCTCCAGTCTCACTTTTGGTGGATGTTAAAGAATGGTATATACTTTTACATGTCATAAGAAATAGAGTCGATGTGCAGTGCCGGGAGCCGCTGTCATTGCTTCAGTTTAGGATTGCACTTTTCTGTCATGCGAACCGAAGCTAAGCGTTGAATACGTCTTTTCCCGATTCCCCTCAACGATTAAGAAAAGCAAAAAACAACTCACCGATGAATAGCATTATATCAAACTCCCTGTCATCGTACTTGATCAAGCCAGGATCAAGCCTATATCAGGTCCTTATTTTGTCTCGGCAGAGCGTGAAGCGAGAGGGTGCGTGGAACACAGAAATGTTTGGGAGCCTTATATCCCCTACATTCGTGACATTCAAGGAGGCAATAGAAAAAAGTCAATGCATGGAGGATGTTATGGCAACGGACAGGGCCTCTGGAGAGGGCTTCGCTGCTATCGCATTTACATGGATTTTAAGTTCATCCTCCAGATAGGATGACGTCGTGCATCCTATGGCAGCGACTCTGGCAACAGGGAGTGGCGATCTGGTATCGGAACCGTCTTTGTGCACAAAGCGGAAGTGATTCAGGAGCACATGGTAGGCTAGCAGGGAGGATGAAGGAGCGAAAAAGACAACCCACCAGATGTTGTCTTTTGAGCGAGAGTCAGCAACATATTTACAGGTACAAATGGAAGTACCTTGACGCAATTGCGCCTCCCGTGCCACCAAGAGTCTGATATTTTTCTCCAAATCCGTGGCACCATGTGTTTCGTACACTTGGAGAGAATGAAGAAGAATCGGAGGGCCTTGATCTTTGTTTGAACTTAGTATCTTGGGTATTGTATCGCGGTTTTTGTCGCCGGTAAGATATAGTAGTTTTTTGTTGTCTGTATTTTTGTCTCTATTTTCTAACACGAATCTGGCAAGCTGTTCGCCATTACCAGTCTCTTGGCCTCGGATGTCAAGTATCATGCTTTCGCCTGAATCCGAACACAGTTCTCGGAACTCCTCAAGTGCAGCTGCAGTTCCCTTGCCTACAACATAGAATGGAATATTTCCCCACGCAGCTGCGATTCGACGACGGTCGCTGAGCTACTGACACTACATTGAGTAAGGTAATGACCAACCTAATGAGGCCTTAAGTTTCGTGCAAGAAGCATCATCATTAGGAAGCAGGAAAGCGAACAGGTTCTTCACAGCTGCCGTCCAAGCTTCACAGGAGCGTTTGCTTGTAATGATTACTCCGGCAAATGTCCCGCACTGCGGTCCATCCAAAATTAATGATTGCAAGTGTGGGAGATTTACGAATGACGTCTCGAGAACAGGAATGGAGAAAGCGTTAAGGGAGGCACCATGGAGTGCAGTTTCATATGGATCTGAAGGAGATTCTGCTGGCGTACGGAGGAGTATAACATTTGGCATAGTATGAAAAAGCACAGAGGTTTTGTGCTGGTCACAGATGCTGTGGGAACATATATCGGAGTTGTGCCAAAGTTTAAATTTAGTGCATCCTTCAATGTTGATGCAGGACAGTTGTTCTGAAATCTTAGACAAGAAATGGGAACTCCTTCGCCCAAGAGGGATAGTGATGATTCAGACATTGTATCATCTCTTGTATTCTCACTTTTGTAGAAAAGGTATGACAGTCTTGTCAGGTTGATGATTATGCTGTTTCTAGATATAATGGTTAGATAACTTGATCATAGAACTTGTCTAATCCAAAATAACCCAAGCTAAGTGATCTTGAATCTGTTGACATGAAAGAAAGGATGGATGTACCAGTCCATATTTGACGGGATCACATACAGAGTATTGAGAACATGGACTGTGGGTTTATGGCAGCTGCAACTGAATCAGCAGTATGTATTGGACAGGACTGATCAATAGTGACATCATCTTCTCTTTACTTTCTTTTCACCTGTATGACAAATGTGAAACACTCATTCTAGTATAAATACGTGGACCACACTTAGGCTCACTCAGTCGTCTACCACATCAGTGACGTCTGAGGTGAGCTGTAGTTCTTTACCACTATTATCGGCTCTCATCCCTGTATTACAGTCTGTTGTATTACAGGTAAATAATTATAGTCGTCTACCACATCGGTGATGTCTGAGTCTGTTGTATTACAGTTTATAATTGTATGGAGAATGGTCCCTCCAGTGTCTGACATCGATGGTACCTCGAGATACACCGCATGCACGTGATGCAATCTTGTTATGGTACGTTTTCTATTACCGGAACTCCAATTCTCGATGTTCATGACCTGAGCCCCTGGCACTCCAGTGCAGGACTTCAATAGTTTGCAAAGAACATGCGGGTTACTTGGGCTGTGTGGTCCCCGATACTCCTTGGGGTCATATCTGCCAACGCTCAAAACTGCGACAACTATGGCATTCCAAACGGATCAAATTGTTCATGTCCCACAGGCTTTGGTGATCCCACTTGTTCATCGATTGCTTGTGGTGGAACGATCTTTCAAGGATCCGGTCGTCCCCTCGCATCAGCTTCCTCAGACTTTGCTAACCTTACCAGTGCTGGGTGTTCTTGCCAGTCGGGTTGGACCGGAACGGGGTGTAATGTGTGCACAAGTTCTAGTAGCTGTCAGTCTGCCTTTGCGCCTTTTGATCCATCATCTTCTTTGGGTAGTCAATCAACGGGAAACTCCTTGGTGTGCAACACTGCGCCAAGAGTATACGCTGCAGGTCAAATGAGCTGCGATGTCCATGTGTGTCTAAGAATAAATTAACATCACATTCCACTGAATGATCTTTCAGAACCCTACGCTCCAAGCTATCTACCCTCTGAAATCCACTCTTAATATCATGCGGACGCGCCAATCTTCCCTCACACCTTTACCAAATGTCACAGCGTTTGGTGCCTCTAATAGCGTGTATGCTCAACTATTCTACGATGGCGTCGAACAATTCTATTGTCAAGCAGACACATGCACTCAGCAAGTCAATGATGCGGATGGGAGTGCTTTCTGGAGCTGTAATAATCTTGAGTGCACCTGTCGTCCGAACACCACTTTCTGTGGTGCAGTGCCAATTACTGATCTAACTAGTCCCATCAATGGACTTGTTGGTACTCTCAATATCGAATGTGCTGCCCCCAGTCCTTCCAATCACTCATCATCTTGTAGCTTCAAGCAGCAGACACTTATCAACCTCTTTGGTTCTGACGGTCTTTCACTTGATGGTTGTACATTCGGAGAATGTGTGCAACAAAGTGTCATCGACAGTGGTGGAAATGTCACTGACACCACTAATGGTTCAATGAATAGCGGCCCAGGACTCAGCGGTGGCGTTATTGCCGGTCTGGCTGTAGTCGGCGGGCTTGTCCTTCTTGCATTGTTGACACTCCTGTGGGGACTTTTTTTGCAGAGGAGGGCCAGGCTTTCGGGATGGAAGGACATTGATCGATGGAGAGCTGCTCTAGAGTGGATCGATCTGACCTATATCATACCAAGGTCGCAAGGATTTTCTCTGCTGAGATGGTTTGGCAGAGATAATAGCAATCATAGCGAGAAAACGGTTCTGAACGCCCTCAATGGTCGTGTGGATCCAGGGCAAATGATGGCAATTCTTGGGCCTAGTGGTAGATCCCCATTCATTCGGGCTGCATATCGATGTCACTGATAGTATCTCATCCAGGCGCTGGGAAAACAACTTTGGTTGAGATTCTTGCAGGGAAGACCAAGTCTGGGATTACCACAGGCGAAGTTCGTATCCAGGCTAATGGCAATTTCTCAAGAGCTCCCCGGATTGGCTTTGTGCCTCAACAAGACATACTTCCACCCATGCTTACTGTATTTGAAGCTTTGATATTTGCTGCACGGTTGAAATTGCCTGAAACCATTTCTGATACGGAGAAGTCTGAGCGCGTGAAGGTTTTGTTAGGGAAGCTCGGAATTGAGAATATCAGCAACACGCGTATTGGGACCAACTCTGGTGAAAAGGCCAGAGGGATCAGCGGTGGTGAGATGAGAAGAGTCAGTATTGGAATGGAATTGATTGCCGCGCCTGATATTCTCATCCTCGATGAGCCCACATCTGGTGAGTTTATCACTATCCTCACTCTTTTAAGTAATTCCGCGTCGTGCAGGGCTTGATTCTGTTTCTGCCACTCGTGTTGCAAGTCTTCTTTCTGATATTGCGCATGATCCTGTCAATCCCATCCCTGTCATTGCTTCTATCCATCAACCTAGGTTAGCTGTTCACTTGTTCCTTCGTCGAGAATCTTCTAACGATTGTCTAGTTCACAGCTTTATCTACAATTCGATACCATCCTAGTGCTCTCTCAAGGACATATGCTCTACTCTGGCCCTGGTTCTATGGCCCCCGTGGACCATTTTAGAGCAAGTGCGGTTAGCGGTGTTCCGTATCATCGCGAAGGATACAATGTCGCAGACTACCTCCTCGAAGTTGCCAGTCATCCCCCTGTTCAGCTTTTTAGCTTGTCACCGCAAAGTCGTATACGTTCTAGTGGTTCGGACTCGGAAGCTATTGAAAAGGAGCGTAAGGATGGTAGCAGTATTGGCTCTCCAGTTGCATTGAATACGACTGTTGGGCGTCGTGTTGGCGCTGGGCCCAGGCTGACTTACGCGACGACATTCTTGACTCAGTTCCAATATCTATGTGGGAGGGAATGGAGAATCTTGCGGAGGTGAGTGAGCCTGAATATCTCAATTTTCTTATCTGATGTGACTTAGGGACAAGTCTCTGTTCATTACTCATCTTGCAGTAGCATGTGTACTGGGTGTATTTTGTGGTACGTTCGTATATATATATCTGACTTTGCTACTTGATCATTCATTTATCAATAGGTGGCCTGTATTACCAAACCAATGAATCCATTGCTGGGTTTCAGTCTCGTATTGGTTGTTTGTTCTTTCTGGTAAGGCACTGACTGATGTTTTTGTGAGGAGTCTTGACGTTTCTCTAGGGTGCTCTTATTGCCTTTTCTTCGCTCAGTGCATTGTATAATATCGTCGAAATCCGACCTCTCTTTCTGCGTGAGCGTGCGAGTGCTTACTACAGCCCAACTTCATGGCTCCTCTCTCGTTTCTTATTTGATATGATACCACTTCGTTTGATACCAACTATTATTGTTTCATCTGTGTAAGTGCTACCACTTACCTCATTTACACCTCGTATCTAACATCCTTCAGTACCTATTGGATGGCTGGACTGTCCAAAAACCCCGCTAACTTCTTCAAATTTCTTTTTGTTCTGGTGCTCTATAGTATAGCGATGACCCTCTTTGTGAGTTCTTATCTCTCCGTGCCCATACTCCTTCTAAATTTCACTTCTTGTAGAACTTCCTGCTTGGCACTCTGTTCCAGAACGGAGGCATCGCCATCTTACTTTCTGCTCTGACTGCATTGTATCAGATGACATATGCGGGTTTTTTTGTCCATCTAAACTCCATACCTCCTGTCCTCCGATGGTTGCAGTGGTTATGTCCACTGAAGTATAGCCTGGAGGCGCTTTCTGTCAACGAAGTTGGTTCTGGTCTGATGATTCAGGATACACTGCAGGGCGTTCCTGTCGACATTTCTGCAAAGTTGATTATGGAACTCGTTAGTGATTTCATCTTTTTCAATTTTGAAACTAACGTGTTTGCCAGCTTTTTGGATTTGGTTCGAACAACTATTACCGTGACATCCTTGTTCTTTTTGCTTTCATTGTTGGTTTTGGTTTTGGTGTGATCGGAGTTGTGTGGTTCAAGGTTCGCGAAAGACGTTGAATTTATATAATGATACAAGTTCTTTACACTCAAAATCCTGCCGGTAGTTGGGCCGATAACACAGTACCGAAGACATTGGACTGGACTATCCTTAGTTCGTTACCTCTTGAACTGGAGTCTGTAGATAGTCATTGGGCTGTGCCTGGGGGTCTGTCTATATACCTAGCTCGCCGCGTCTTGGCCTTGGCCTGTTGCGGTTAATAAACCACACACTAAGGCAAATCACATCTGAGAAACGTAAGCACACGAGTAAACAGTACAAAGCAATGACGTTAACTTACCGTAGAGAACTGTATTGATTTTAGACTTTATATCACGACCCCTTCCGCCACGCTTGTAGACATGCCAAGTGGACTGCAACTGTCATGGAAGGGTCTTATATTCTCTCTCCTAATATGTTCACCATTACATGGAGCAGCGTTCTGGCCATTTCCAAAGAAACGATTCACTGGAACTAGATTGGTGGATGCAGGAACTCTTGGGTTAACGGGAGACAGGAGAATTGTAGCGTTTGGTGATTTCAGTGGTGATCAGTTGTAGGTTCAAATGTCGATCGTTACTAGGGTCCGAATAATTGTTTGTGGAATTAGCCTAGATTTCTTATCATTGGCTTCAGACCAGCGGACGTTCACGGTTCACTATTGGAACCATGGTATGCCCTGAATCATTTGTCCAAGACAGTTTGGGACTTGATTGCTCTAGAGAATTTCATATTCCATGAAGGAGATCGCTTTACCCATTCAGCTAAAGTACTGAATGTTGTCCCTGGCGATTTTACACGTACTGGGAAGCTCGACCTTCTTGTCATGAGCCAGGGTCGGAACAAGGACGAGATTGACATGTATGTCTATCGGTCGATACCAAATAAAGGTTTCGGTGAGTAATATGGATATGGTGGATTTCATCGGCCGTCTCATAGAGTTCCAGATATTGCCCATCCAGTCAAAATCCAATCATCAACCTCCGCACAACCTATACCTTTGGACGTTGATGGTGATCTCAAAATTGATTTACTTGGTTTGACGAGAAGTGGTAGGGATCAGCTACAAGTATGGCAAAACGTCTGGAATTCGTCAATGTCAGATTCACCATTGTTCGAGATGTATGGATATTTTTTTCGTCCCTTTTCACGTCATTGATTTTATACAGACAAAGCTCGCATTTTAATGAATCTCAATGTAAGATCGCAAACCCTCACAGCAATGCTGTTGTAGATCTCAATGGAGACTGCTTGGCGGGTGTGTAGCCAGTGCATGAGTGAGTTTTGGACTCAGGCTAAATTTTCTTCTTCCTATAGATATCTTCCTCGTCTGTGACGAAGGAAATGGCCAGAAATCATATCAGATCTGGTTGAATAAAAAGTCTCAGGGTTTCCTGATGGCCAGACAAGGGCCCTTGCCATCTGGGGCGCAAAGTGTTTCTTTCGGCGATATAGGTAAGCTAGGCCTTCTTCGTAGTCCCTACGTTGTAATTCTTTCGTTACAGATAGGGACGGTACGATTGATATGATGTTTACAACTTGTAAGAACGTGAATTCCAAAGGAATTGGCTCAGATTGTTTCATCAATATTGTGTACAATCAGCAGCTTGGTCTATGTTCATCAAGCACCGAATCTGAAGTGAAGAACGGTGTTAGAGTTTGTAGGCAACCGAATAATCTCTGTACGCCTGACGACCATTTTAAGTTCGACTTCCGAGACAGCCCAGACAATGATGTATGTGAATTGGACCTACACCGTGACCTGCTAATGCCTCTGCAGGCCTATTCCCGCTTCGCTGTCTCTTCTTTGTTCCCGGAAAATGCTTCTCTTCTCGTCAGTGATACAACCTATGATCCATCTATCCCCCTCTCAATCCAACTTGGCGATGCTAATCTGGATGGATTCCTCGATTTTCTTACGATAAGTGCTTCAGGCGATGATCGTACCCCGCATCTTGTTTATTCTGTGCCGTGTGCGCCCGGAGTGGTGGGGTGTAATCCTTCTGATGGCTCTGGTAAGAGAGGATGGAGGGTCGCGAATATTGGAACGACGTCATTGGAAAACGTCAAAGACGCACGAGGAGTGACATTTCTAGACATGGATGAGGATGTGAGTTGTTTTCGTCCTCCTTTTTCTTGAAAGGAGTGTTACCTATATTCTGCAATATCCAGGGGACTTTGGATATCATGGTCCAAAGGATTGGATCTCAGAGTGGCAGTCAGGTCCTGTTCATCCAGAATAATTTCTACTACGATGCTTTCTTTCTCAAAGCAATTGGTGCGTTCTCTTTTCTATTGGAATGGATGCTTTCTCATGTGAGCTGCGGGAATTGCCTTAGTTTCAAATGGCGCATGCAACGGTGGCTGGTGTTACTCTTCCAACGGATCTGAGAGATATCAGGTACGCGTTTTGTTTCTTTTTTCATTCCAGCCACTCAGAATTATCTAGCCGTTTGGTGTCAGCTATTCAGGTGCTTCGTACAAGTACACTGTTTTCGATACAGCAGGGCATCGGTCAGCTGCCCAAGGTTGGTTTTTCTCCTTTTGTACCATCTCTGGAGCCATTCCTGACTGGATGATTTCTTCTCATCAGCTGGCCAGTTATCTCAAACGTCCTACCATGCGCTTCAACCTCCCTATTCGTTCTTTGGTCTTGGACGTACCAATAACTATATTGAGAATTTCTTCGTCGGCACAACCATCCATGCACCAGACCACTACATTAATATGGAGGGCGTGATCCCCAACTCCCGCGTTGTGGTGGTACCTCCACTAGATGGGAGCGGTGATGGTTGGAAGCGAGAACTATTTCTACGGCCGGGAAGCTGGGTACCTTGGGTGACTGTTACCTGTGTTGCAGGTATGGTGATTCTGGCGATCATTGTATTTGTTTTGCATTTAAATGAGAAAGTGGGTCCTCAAGTCTGGTTTAATTCGATGTACTAATGGCATGGCATGGACAGAGAGAAGACGAGTTGGAACGAAGGCGTGCATCACATCACATCAATTTTGATGCACTGTAAATCTTTGGGATGGTTTCGATTGGTTATATGTTCCGTATATATTTCATCCTGTAGCATATATCATTAGCTATCTAAGCCTAAATCCTGTCATGGTAAGCACAGTTGGAGGTATCTTGATCTTGAATCTAATTCCTTATGACGAGACTTCACTTTCGTGTTTCTTGTCCAGGTATAGGAGGGACTGGTCTCTTTCCATCTTCTCTTCTCTGCACTGCGCTCTTGACAAAGCTCATCCCAGCCCTTCTCAACAATGCCCTTCTACCCATTCCTGACATATCGATATAGACCAACCCGATGTTCCTAGCGGTCCCGGCCACCAGCAGAGAACTCTCAGCAGCCTCAACACCATATTTATGATGCACGATTCTACCGAGATTGATCGTCCCAGAATCAAGAAGCTTGCGAGTTGAATCGTCGATCGTGGAGAGAATAAGATCGGCAGAGATGAGAAGACGACGAGTAGTTGTGAGTCTTGGCTGAGGCGGAAGAGTTGTAATGGAATCTTGCTGATGAGCAGACGGGGACGGAGGAAATGATCGAGGTGGAATAGGAGGAGCGTAGGGTGATCCAGAATCTGAGGATGGGGTATAAATGTTCGGGCGAGGGGGGAGAGGAGGCTTGAGATCAGCATGAGAGATAGAAGCAACAGAGGTTGGTGCGGGGTTATATCTCAATCTATTCTCTTTGGGTCTGGCGCCCATTGCACGGCGTATCATGTTATCGATAGTTTTGACTGTCTTGGCACTGACTTTGACAGCTTGTCCCGATACAGCGTGGACAGCACGAAGGTTTCTACGCGTTCTGTCAGAGGTGAGGAATACCAGTGCACGTGGAGGTAGAGGTGGAGGCGTAGGACTATGTGATCTGCTAGAAAGCGGTTGTTTTGTATTGCCGTGGTCTGGAGCAGTCAAATGAAACGAGGAATGATGCGGCGAAGGATTAGATCTTGTGATATAGTAATTAGAAGCAGTGGCGATCGTCGTAACTAAGAGGTTCGTTCCAGATGAAATCACACGACTAGAAGGAATGCGTTGGAATACATGTCTCGCGATAGAAATAAGGGTACATACCTAACGACAGAGGCGGATCTAGTGATCCAATCCTGCTCCTCGGGAGGCACAACCCTTGCAAAGGCTGCCAAAGCATCTGCGTCGTCTTCACGTAGACCTCCTTCGTCAGGGACTTCAATAATAACTGGGTCATTCTTATGTCCTTGTCGATACATCATTGGGTCTTCTTGGATACGGAAACGATCTTCAACTTCACCGACTACTTCACCGGTATCTTCGTCAATCATGACAAGGTGACCATATAGGTCTTTCTGGTCATTCACGTATGTTGGTGGGGGGAAATCCGGAATAGAAGGGGTTTGCTCCTGAGCCCCAGGGGAAGCAGAAGATCGGAATTCAATCGCATATTGTTCAAGAATGCTATCAAAGGTGTCGAGATCCTCGTGCAGATAACTAGATTTATTGTCTCCGGGAGGGCAAGGTATAGTGAGTACAAGCTCGTCGGGTTCAGCAGAGGTCGCATTGAATGTATAGATTCTTGTTGTAGATGTTACCGTTCGCTGAACGACTCTGGCAGGATCTATTGGAGTTTCAGACATATTGAGCCTGAGCACCAGATAAACATCCCTATCCCAGTCGCTGGAGGCATCGGGAAGTGGAACGGTAACACATTGCAGGCCAAGGGGACTTGTTTCTGTATAATCCTTGACTGAGAGGCTGCAACTAGGGAAACTGAGCAAAAGGAAGGCTTCAGCTGTAGCTTCCATGCCGGAAGAGTAAAAACATATAGCGATAGGTGATATATAATATCGGGCTACACTGCCCTTTCTAGATGTCGATCTGGTTCACGTGCAATGACATAATTGATATCTACGAGTCCCTACTGAGTCTTTTCTTTCTCAGCTAACCGAAAACCATCAGCGACTGGTCAGGCTGAGTATATGGGACTCACATTTCTGCATAGATTTAAACAAGCCGAAATTGACAACTGTTCGCGATGCGAACAGCCCGGATAAAACGACTGCGCATATTACTCTGGCAACCTCTGGGTCGGTAGCCTGTCCAGATGCGGCACCACCGAGCATCTTATCAAGCACTGCATGCAAGTCAGCCCAGAACGGCTGAGCATGCGTCATGAAGGCGTATAAACCCGTCATAGCAGGCGCACACCATAGATCAACTGTTGACCATCCATATGCTTGCAACTCTGGGGGCGTTTGCACTGTCATTGAACCGGGATTCAGGATTGAGAATAGATTGGCCAAGAAAAATCCTCCATTGGCTGTAAACTGCAGAATCACAGACCTGAATTTATGATGCCTCGATGATATAGCATTGCACTTACCAGCGAGGTGACTAGGAGAGTCCATGGTGAGGAGGCGATGATGGGAGATCGGTGTTGGGTCACCGAGGGTGGAATGAGGCTGCAAACGAGGTAGGCACGAGTGAATCCGTCAACTAGTGACAGCGGAAGCTCAAGTTCCCCTGTCAACTCGGGAATCTCTGGCACGTACTCCACGATTGCTTGCACAGCAGCGTATAGTAACGGTCCGGCACCGGCTGTCATAAACGAAGGTGGAATTCCCAAAAACGGTGCTTTGATACAAGTAAGACGAAAATTGGCACAGAATATCATGGGCAGACAACTTACATGTGATGGCTTCGCCGCCATACACCACCAGAAGTGTGGTAGCCAATGCTTTCACGAATGACTTGTCCTCTACCCCAACCTTCCCTTTACTCAACACGTGTTTTGAGTGTGCTATTTCCCTCAGTTGTCGTAAAATAATACACAGTCGGAATGCCGCAATAACGTCAAGCGTGCTGAGAGGCACATCGAACCATGTGAAGGGTGCAATAGGCGTCAACGTGTAGCGAAACACCTCCACCAATGGAGATATGAGATACATGATGAGGGTCGTAAAGCGTCCTAAGTCAGTGACTTGAGCAAATGCAAGAGTGTTGCCAGGGCAGAAATCAACCAATGCAGGGTCTTGCGCTCGGCTGCCTCGTGGGCGAGTATCATTTTAGTTGATCTTGATCATTGATGGTAATGCAATTCTAATTGTGACCATGGATGAGGGTCTTGGCCGGCAAAAATGACAGAAAACTGGCAATCTGGACCGCCATGTAGGGTTGGTTGGCTTTACCAATTTCCTACCAATAAGCGTATCAATAGGTTATATTACCCTTGGAAGGCAAGGGTCAAGACAGGTGGTCTCTATACATGGATATAGAACATTATTCTGCCAAATGCAGATCAAAGACAATGTCACGGAACGGAGTGCGGCCACGAAAAGAGACAGAGGAGACTTCATCTGGCTCCGATTTGCCTCGAGTCCAATGCCAATAGGTATCGACGTCAGGGCCGATAGCAAAGTATGCCTCCTGGAAATATGAGGAGGAAGAAAACCAACACGTGGTCCAGCCTTCTTGAGTATCTCGCGTCAATATAGATAACTGACGCTGGTGATACTTGTCGGGAAATACATGCCATAGAAATTGGCGTAAGTGGGCGAGTTTATGGATATAATTGAGCATTAAGATGGCATGCTATAAAAGAGTTCGGTTGAAGAATGCTACAATAAAAATGATCACTTACTTTTGTCAGACGGTTTGTTGTTGTACGTTCATCTAATGCAACCTCAAGTATTTCTAGGGACGACATATATCCGAAGAGCTTTTCAAGAGCTGGTTCCTTGAAGAAGCAAGAATAAAGTGTTAACGTTCGCAATTGCGATAGAATGGAAGACATGGGGATTAGCGATGAGACAGGAAGTGCGTTAGACCATGGAGAGTCTACCAATCCCAAAGATGTAATTTGGGTGAGGCTTGGAAAAATAGTGGAAGACTGTGTGGGGTCACCAACAAAAGTTTGCAAGGTCGGGCAATTAAATGATCGTAAACATGGGACGAGGAGCGGGGAAACGAAATGGAAGTATTTGAGATGGTGTTGTAAAGAAAGGAAGGTGATGTAGACGTCGTTTTCCTCAGGGTATTGTCGTCTGTCCAACAGGCAGAACCTGGTGAGCTGACAAGGTAGGTCGGCCAATACGATAGCCATGCAGACGTTTGTCAGGGGGCCAAGTGTTACCTGGAGACACTTTAGGCTGATCATTTGCTGAAGTGCATGATGCAAATCGTCAGTTAGGTTGTTTGCATAAGGCTCAGGTTCCGAGAAGGCGAGAGATAAATTGCGAACAAGAGCCCCAATAAAATGACTAGAACGAATTTCAAGGATTGAAAGGAAGGCGTGGACTCTGTTTGAAGGCAACACCCAATCAAAGAGCTCCTCTTCACTTTCATCCTTGTATCTTGAATCGCCCTTCCTATTTTCAGGTATAAATGCGATTCTTCGAAAAAGATGTGGTTGGGCTGCTACTTGAAAGCTGACGGAGACAAGGGAAAGGCAAAGAAGTGATCTTCGGTCACCCTTGAGCTGATGGACAATCTTTTCAGTCAATTCCTGGGGAAGACTGTACATTGAGACTGGTCCACAGTGTTGGTACATGATGACTGTCGAGAAAGAGAGGAGTGTCAAGCTAAAGGGGTATCCAGGGAACCCTAGTGACCCTGACCGTGAACCCCTAGCATGTCCTCTCGGTCTTCCAAACGTGGAAGGCGTCTAGACTCATTAACTTTGCTTCGTTACATCTCCACAGCCTACAGAGCATTTACGTATCATGTATAAATCACGGCTGATAAGTTGAACAACAGCAGAGAAATCCGCGGGGCACCGACAGACGCTTGCAGTCGATGACGAATTTGGCAAATATTATGACATGTAGAATGCCCGCCCATCTTTGCATGATCCTAGAAGAGGTTGTGATCTGGTTCAAAGCTGTCGAAAACATACGGTAAACGTCGCAAGCGCTTGTATGCGCCGTGGTGGGTTTGTCCAAGGATCGCCTATCACGCAAAGTACAAAAACGTCACATGACCATATGTCGACCACAAGTTATTTCTGGATAAGTTTTGTACCTATCAATTTCTTCACACAGCGGACAACTGATCAGCTGCATCAGTATACTGGTTTAAACACCATCATCCCCCCAATTGGATCCTCCTCTACCAAACACCTATCACCCTCCTTTACTACTGTCTGTCCTTTGGAGCAGCCCTTGTGATCCCCTTTTTATATGACATGGACATCATTAGAGCCCGCCGTATTCTATCTCTGAACCTTTTATTTCATGCGATCCTTTGGACTTGATTCATTTCTTTTTCTTTGACTTTGATTTGATTACATAACCCACACCTTGCTTTGTCACTCTGTTTCAGTATAATATGCCTCTCAAGGAGTGCGGTGTGGTGGTTAATGGACAGCAAAAAGAATTAGCACAAGTATTAGTAGCTCTCAGGGACTGGAGGTTCAATATTGAGATTGTGAGGCCGAGGTACATCTGGTTTTGAAATTATATAATATCATTATTTGTCAGTAGCTTAAAGTGGTGCTTAGTAGATCTGCTAGCACTTGATAAGTCTATCTTGAAAACTCATTACATAATCATTTCTTTTTATCCTTCCATCGTCTCATTCTTCTTGCTCATCAAGAAATGGCAACGAGTTCATCGGGTCTTGGAACAGAAATCGTCTCCGTAGTCAACAAACTACAGGATGTTTTTGCTACTGTTGGTCAATCCGGTTCATCGGTAGACTTGCCGCAAATCTGCGTGCTTGGTAGTCAGAGTAGTGGAAAGAGCAGTGTGCTGGAGGTGAGTCCCATACCTTCTGAAAATTGAATTATAGATGAACTCTCCTTCGTAGAACATTGTCGGTCGTGATTTTCTTCCTCGTGGCACTGGTATCGTTACGCGGCGGCCACTAGTAAGTGACTCTTCTTACGAATGGCTGGACAGCCATGCTAATTTCTTTACAGGTTTTGCAACTCATACATCGCTCTGCTGATACTCCTGGCGGTCGTGAGTATTCTTCCTCTGTCTCCCTTTTTTTGTCCGACCACCTCTTTACAGCCCAGATCAACGGAACCGACAAGGCTAATGACAAACATGCCAATCCCAATGAATGGGGTGAATTTCTTCATATACCAGGAGAGAAATTCTTCGACTTTAATAAGATCCGAGAAGAAATTGTACGAGACACAGAAGCCAAGACTGGAAAAAATGCAGGCATTTCCCCTCAGCCCATTAATCTGCGTGTCTTTTCACCCAACGTCTTGACTCTCACTCTTGTTGATCTTCCGGGTCTGACAAAAGTTCCTGTTGGAGATCAGCCTCGAGATATTGAGAAGCAGATTCGTGACATGTTGGTCAAATATATCTCTAAGCCAGCGTGTATCATCCTTGCTGTTACTGCCGCCAATACCGATCTGGCCAATTCCGATGGTTTGAAGCTGGCGCGTGAGGTGGATCCTGAAGGAACCAGGACTATTGGTGTTTTGACGAAGGTCGATTTAATGTGAGCTGAACGATCTGTACCTCAGTATGATAGGGTCTCATGAACACACAGGGACAAGGGAACGGATGTTGTTGATATCCTTGCGGGACGAATTATCCCACTTCGACTTGGATATGTCCCCGTTGTCAACCGTGGCCAGCGTGACATTGAAACCAACAAACCCATCGTTCAAGCTCTGGAGTTCGAACGCGACTTTTTCGAGAACCATCCATCATACAAGAGCAAGGCCCAATTTTGTGGGACGCCATTCCTAGCGCGTAAACTGAACATGGCCAGTTGAAAAGAGCTGGGCTGGTGTAATATTCATCTGACTCGCTGACAGATCCTCATGCACCACATTCGAGCTACTATTCCTGACATCAAAGCCCGTATATCGCAACAATTAGCAAAATTCAATGCGGAGCTACAAAGCCTGGGCGGTCCCCAGGGAGACTCTTCAAGCAACGTCGTTTTGTCTGTCATCACAGAATTCACCTCCGACTTTCGAACGACAATTGATGGTAACACGAATGACCTTTCATTGAACGAACTGTCTGGTGGTGCTCGTATTAGTTTTGTCTTCCATGAACTATTCAACAATGGCATTAAGAATATCGATCCTTTTGACCAGGTTAAGGATGGTGACATCCGGACCATGCTGTACTATTCCTCGGCGAGTGTGTCGGTTCCTGTTGTCTGACTGCTTACCAACCTGTCGCCAGGGTTCCACACCAGCATTATTTGTGGGCACGATGGCCTTTGAGGCGATTGTGAAGCAGCAGATCAAGCGGTTGGAGGAGCCGGCTCTCAAGTGCTGCCAGCTCGTATATGATGAACTCATTCGTATATTGGGACAATTGCTGGGAAAAGTTGTGAGTGATGTTTCTTACTTAGAACTGCTTAGAGCTCGAATAATTTTATAGCAAGCCTTCCGACGTTACCCAGCTTTACGGGAGCGATTCAATGGTGTCGTCGTGAACTTCTTCAAGAAATCGATGACGCCGACTACCAAATTGGTTTCAGACCTTGTCGCGTAAGCTTCGCCTCTCGGCCCTGATTGGTAACTCACAGGCCTAGTATGCAGGCATGTTACATCAATACCACTCATCCAGATTTCATTTCCGGTCACAAGGTTAACTCATTTTCAAAGTATCAAGTAATACTCTTACTAACCTTAACGTAGGCAACTGCACTTGTCACAGAACGCATTAATGCCAACAAGCCGCAGTCTCAACCCAATGATCCTAAGAACCAACGGCTTACAGTTAACAATAACAAAGACCTTGATGTTGATCCTAAAAAGGAGGAACAAAGTTTTTTTGCCTCATTCTTCTCAGCTGGAGCCAAGAAACCCGAGAAGCAGGCGAAGAAGGGGGCGATGGAAGCTCCTCCGCCCGTCATCAGACCACAAACGGCGTTGACTGAGCGAGAAGTCATGGAGACTGAAGTCATCAGTGAGTTATCATTGACTTATAACTCGCCCTTGTTTTAATTTCTCCGATTGCTTATGCTTGCAGAGCTGTTGATACATTCGTATTTCAACATTGTGAAGCGTGAAATGATTGATATGGTCCCAAAGGCAATTTCACTCAACCTCGTCAATCATTCAAAAGATAATCTGCAACGTGAACTTCTTCAAGAGTTGTATAAACCTGATGTCCTTGATGAACTGATGAAGGAGAGCGAGTATGTCGTCAGCCGTAGGAAGGAGGTTATCAGTATGGTACAGGCTCTTAATAAGGCCGAAGAGTATGTCCCTATCTTTCATTTAGGCCTTCTTGTTTACTAATACAATTAATTACACATAGGATTGTGGCTGGTGTGTGAGCATGATCAGACGTGTTTATAGTGGCCAGGTCGTCATTCGTGGTTTGTTGGGCAACCTCTGAACCATGCTCAGCCAATGTTTTCTTCCATACATAGACTGTCTAGTACCTTTTAATTAATACCCACTTGCTGCATACGTGCTTTCTTTGGATTACAATTACTTTTCTCCATTTTGCTAGCAAAGTGTGCATTTTCTCCAAGTATGTTAATCGTTCCTAATGATCACTTGCTGTGGAGGGTTCCTTGATCTGGGATCTATTCCAAGAACTGTAACGATCAATGAACAATGAATGAGATCGACAGCGTGACTCAATCTGGTGGCTATTGAGTTGGAGTGATTTCTTCTATATTGAACTGCTCATTATGACAAGAAAATCTTGTCGCCGACAGGGCAAAATTACAATCCGACTGACAGCGACGGTCGCGGGAAAAAAGAAGCACATGACGTAATCAACATGACTGCGCGCGGGGCAACGTACCCCGATATGATCCGAGCCGAAGTATAATAGCTTGGATACCTTGATTTCAAGTGGGTTGGGAATGGCAGTGTTGATGTGGATGGATGAGAGGGAGGGTAATGAGTAGATTGTACTGCTCCCCCTTTATCTGTAGTCTGTAGTATTGTGGTGCGCGGGATGCTGTGAATGGACATAAAATGCCTGAAAATCTTGTGATGTCGAGAAATTCAAGATGCGAAGAAAGCCAGAGAGATTGAGTGGGAGGGGGCTTGTGCGGGGCCTGTGCTCAGGAAGAGTGTAAGCAAAGCCGCATTACGTAATGCAATTCTGAGTCAACTGTCGGAGTTTAAAAAGTTTCGGGTATATAAGGATGCTGTTTCTGTGGTTGAAAGTCACTCTTCCTCCCAGACCTCAACTTTCCCACGCTTGAAAAAATTTTACAAATGTCTTTCGCGCTGCCCGCTCGCCAGGTTACCTTTTCTCGCTCCAATGCTACACAACAACAACCGTACCAACCTCCTCAGCAATCTCAGTACCAGCCTGCTCCCCATGGTATTGCACTTCCATCGGGTAACCCATATAACGCGCCTCAGCAGTCGAGCTCTGGTATCGCCTTGCCAGGACCTTCTCCCTTGTCCAACTCCTATGTCCCGCCGCAACAGTCGCAAGTTCAGGTTGCCGTTACCAAACCTTCTACCCAAACGGTCTCTGGCGCCACCACCACCGGGCCTTCAGCTTCATCTGTACCTACCCCAGTGCCTTCAACTCCAGTTCCATTGACACTTGAGCAACAACATATCACTGCTGTTGAGGGTATCGTTCCCACCCTTCAAAATATAGTGGCCACCGTCAACTTAGATTGTCGCCTTGATCTTAAGACTATTGCCTTGCACGCTAGGAATGCCGAGTATAATCCCAAGGTTGGTATATGATGCTCTCTCATCTGTTTATGGCATTATCGAACTGCCCGATTTTTGCATGATGTAGCGTTTCGCGGCTGTCATTATGCGTATCCGTGATCCGAAGACCACCGCCCTCATCTTCGCGTCTGGCAAGATGGTCGTTACGGGTGCAAAGTCGGAGGACGATTCACGTCTGGCGTCGCGTAAATACGCGCGTATTGTGCAAAAATTGGGCTTTGATGCCAAATTCTCCGAGTTCAAGATTCAGAACATCGTGGGCTCCTGTGATGTCAAGTTTCCTATCCGTCTTGAAGGGCTTGCATACAGCCATGGTCAGTTTAGTAGCTATGAGCCTGAAGTTTGTTTTCATTGCTTCTCGCATTCGACTTTCCTGAGTCCGCCTTTCAGCTCTTTCCTGGCTTGATCTACCGGATGATTAAGCCCAAAGTCGTGTTGCTCATTTTTGTTTCCGGAAAGATTGTCTTGACCGGTGCCAAGGTGAGATGATTTCTTTCAAAGTCGTGTACTCTGAGTTTGTTGTCACAAACCCTAACTTCATGTTCTCTTGTTTATAATCACATGCTAACGCTACTTGATGTCAATCAGGTCCGAGAGGAAATTTACACAGCATTCAACACAATCTATACTGTGCTGTGCGAGTTCCGTAAACCGTAAATGGACTCGCCGGTTAATTTTGTTGTTCCTGGCCCCGCCCCTTGACTCCTTCCTCGATATGGCTGCTTTGTCATTTTCCTGCTGAGTCTGTCTCATCTTTGGATATCATACGGTCTTGAGGTTATGGATAGAGGTGACAAAATGTGTCGACGCATTCTAGTCATTGCGTGATTGTAGTGCACGTCGCCTTTGGCTCGTCGGTTCAGTTGCCATTACCGTGTTTCGATCTTCCCATGACACATAATCGCGTATACATTCTCGCAACGTATTTTCTTAATCATATCGCATTGTATAAATACAAACACATATATTTAAGACCTCTTTGGCAGGAGTCAGTCTGAATCAAAAATTTGATATCAGACTGTCACTAGTTCGTTAAACATCAATGTAATATGTGGGCACCTTGTCTTCTCTACCTTGATTGACACCGATAGCTGGCTATCGCTGCATTCTGTCGTTAATCCAACCTCCATTGGACATTGCCTACTGGTTACGAAATGTACAATTTGACGGCCGTTCTAGCTGCCCTTCGACTATCCCAGAGTCTTGTCAACCCCTCACCTGGCGCAACGAATGAGATAAAACCTGACTTTGGGTTCTTGGGGCATTCAGCTGTAAAGGGTGGTGCATCCAAAGGGCACGTGCAAAATTGCGCAGTTGACCCCTACGATGTTCCCGTTCAAGCACCGGCATTTCCACCGTTTGACCAGACCGAAGCGAACGTCTTTCGTTACCGCCAGCAGCAAGGGGTGAATTTAGGGTCCTGGTAAGTTCCTGCAGGCTGGTGTTTTTGTTGTTCACTGAGCATAGTACTCAGGTTTGTGCACGAGCAATGGATGACCCCGTCTTTGTTTGAATGTGCCAACGCCCCCAAAGTTTCAGAAATCGACATCGCGGCAGGTTGGGGGGGTGTTACCAATGCTAGAGCTGTGCTCGAAAAGCATTGGGATACATTCATCACGGCGGAGGATTTCAACTATCTTGCAAGTATCGGAATTAACACTGTGCGGATTCCCATCGCCTGGTTTACTCTCGGTCCCCAGTTCATGGCTGGCACCCCTTTCGAACCCTACATCGAGGTGTACAAGAATGCGTGGCCACGACTTCTGCGAGCCATTAGTCAAGCAGCTGATGTTAGTATCAGCGTTCTAGTTGACATGCATGGAGCTCCTGGGAGTCAAAATGGTCAACAACATTCAGGAACCTCAGATGGCCAGACGAATTTTTTCAACTCGTATGATTATCAATGGAAGACGATTGAAGCAATCAAGTTTCTTGTGCAACAGCTGGGGGCTGTTACCAATGTGATTGGGGTGCAGTTGTTGAATGAGCCAGCTGGACATCCATCATTGGAGAATTTCTGTGAGTACGTTGGACTTGATTGACTCGTATCCATCGTTAATCTTGGGGTAGATAACCAGGCTATAGATGCCATTCGCCAATCGTCATGGTATGGTCAGCGTCTACCGGTCTACATCCATGATGGATTTGACCTTAACCGCTTCCAACCGTACATCAACAATCGCCGCGACTTTGTCGTCCAGGATCACCATTCGTACTTTGTGTTCACTGACAACGATTCTAAAAAACCTTCGATCCAACACACCAAAGATATCAAAGGTGGGATTGCGGATGCATTTTCGAGTGCTGCTAATGGAGAACGGCGGAACCTCGTAATCGGAGAATGGTCGTGCGCGTTAAGTGAGGAAAGTTTGAAGGATCAAAAAGATAAATTGCAGGCACGCAAGGAGTTCTGCACCGCTCAGATGCAGGTTTATACAAACGTTACCGCTGGTTGGATGTTTTGGTGTTTGTCTGCTTCTCTGTTTCTCGGTTCAATAACTTACGTCATCATAGCTCTGAAGAATGAACAATGCGAATTTGATCCAGGATGGTGCTTCCAGCATGCTGTTGGTACAGTATTGCCGACTTCCTTTTACTCATACGGAGATATCGCGAGTTCTGCTCAGGGTCAAGATCTTTCCGCCAAGGCCCGTAGAATGGACTATCCTAATGATGCTGAGGTTGTATCGGTCTTGAGCCAGGCTTCAGGTAATGGTCGCCATTCACAAGATGCTGTTGATGTCTCTCCAGGCAACAGTCAACACCGCTTCGAGGCAATCTATCAAAGACAAAGTAGTGGCACGAGTCAGCCCCCAGCTTGGAATACTACCGATCCTGCTGTTGAGAACTGGAACTCTGGGAAACGTGACGGTATCAGCTCTCCTAATTACGATCCTGCTCGAAGGAAGGGTTTCGATGATGGGTTTCAGACAGCCAAGGTCTTTGCAATCTACGGAGCATCCAAGCTCGGCTTTACAGAACAGTACATCAGCGAGGCAATTGAGATGGCCCAAATCCGTGGTACTTTATCTGGTGAATCAGAAAAAGAGTATCGAAGTGGATTCTGGTTGGGTCTGAGGCACGGAGAATCAAAGGTTATAGAGACTATCAAATCGACATAGACAAAATAGACAGCTATCCTCTCGAATCGACCAGAATCAGTACAAGGTAACGAAATATACAATGTCCGCTAGTCCATGACAACACTTGATCATCAACTTGAGAAAATGGTTTACGATACAGTCATTACCTGTGGAAGGGAAACGTTGAAAACTTTGATCGCAGCTCAAGATTTATGGTACTCACAATCCACAGTTGGAAGCGTCAATTTGCTCTACGTCAACATTGACCCTCCCAAGCTGATCGGCTTGGTTGTTAGTGAGAGTGTTCATCGCAGCTTTGGCGACGTTGAAACCCTTCGCTCCGGTGTCAATACCAAGCACGTTAATGCTCTTCTGGGCTCCCTGGCCGTTGGTAAAGGTCACTTTCCAACATGTACCACAGCTGGCAGAATTAAAGCCTGTGATGGCTGGGACACCACCGATATTAGGGAAGTTTGGCAGACTGCCGAAGGTTGTGAAGCCGCGAGTAAGGAGGCCATTTGAGCCATCTGAACAAGCGACAGTAGCCAGGCTGGCACCACTGTCATCGTAGGTGTTGTCCCAGCTGAGAGTAGACGGGGAGGCGAACGCAACAGCAGAAAGGGCGGCGAGGGTGGCAAAGAATTTCATGATGATGATGGATGTTCAAAGTCGAAGTAGATAAGACCCGATACTTTTCTTCCTGGGGAAGAATGCAGGCTTTTATAGACGAGGACTTCCTGGGTCCCGGCAAACTTGAAACGGGAAAACTTGAAATGTGACGTGAAAGAAGACTTCAGAGGACGTCAGTGCGGTGAACGGTCACCGTAAAACATTAGAGAACGCATGGGTCAGCTGATAGGGAAGACTTACCGAAGAAGACTTGACGTTTGTCGAGCTGCTTGAATAGAATTTCGGACTAATTCTGAGGTGTTCGCATACAGAAGTGACATTCTTCCACGAGGGTATGAGAACATCTCGGGAGCCTAAGCCCGCGAAGATGTTACTCAGAGAAATGACGCTTGGATTGATATACCCCGAGATAATAAAAGGCGACTATCAGCATTGAAAGCCTCGATGGGAGGGGATATGCAAAGGTGTCCGACAAGCGGGAGTCCTACAGCTTAGTGATTTTTCGGAACCGAGACTTTGAGAAATTTTTTGGCATTGTACCTTTGATACCAAGTGGGCTGTCATCGTTTGGAAGCATTCGATTTAGTACATTACGACACATCGAGATTATTTATGCGGGTAAGTAGAATCTGATTTAGCACCTAAAATTTCCCATGATCAATAAGCTGCACTTGAGGGAATGCTTCCATCAGTCACCCTACCGTCCATTCGGGACAGGCCTATTCATTAGTCGGGGACAAATCACCTAGAGACTTATTTCATAGGGACACGTCAGCTTCTGGGACTGCCTCAGCAGTGCTATGCCTACCGCGGACTGCGACCGAGCCCTGCGTTAACGAATTGATGATATAAAAAAGTTTAGCTTTATTCTATTTTGGAGATAATACCTGTATATGTGATCTGTAACGACAACTTTTGTGCAACTTTTATCTACAGAAGGAGAATATAGAGAGTCTGGTTTTCTAGACCATGACGTCTTGAAATTGAAATGCCTGGGAAGTACATGTCTGGCCCCTTGAGTACAGATCCTTCTGAGGAGAACCATTCAATTACGAAAGACGGATCAAGAGATTGTACAAGATGACACCAATATATGAGTGTAATCTTGTTCTTTTTCTCCAAACAGTTGATCCCTGTCAGTACATCTCTCGGCTTCAACTGCGACAGTCTCTGAACGTCTAACTGAAATTCTCAGTGAGTACCGACTACTCCACAACTATTGAGAATACACGAATTGGTCCGGGACTTAACACCGCCGCTCCACATAATCAGACTGGCCCCTAATTTAGGGTGAAAAAGCAGGAGCAATAGTCTATGAGCATCTTGTAGTCTCTCACAACTCTTTCCTCCTGCTCCTCATTGGGCTGACGCCAGATTAAAATCAAACCCACGATTAAATATCTTTCCACGATTGATGCCATATGATTATGTAGTACAGGACAGAGACATGCTGCAGTACTATGAGCCTGAACGTAACTGGCTTCTTTGCTCCGCATAGTCCAGCATTTAAATACCCAGGTCCTGCTCAATTCGAAGTGTTCACATATCTTTTGCTCTATCAAGTCAGTATCGTCTGTCTTTGCCTTGAGCTAATGACTCAATTGAGCATTGTCAGGTGAGACGTTTCTAGATGATTATCCCTTTCAAGGCGTTAGTTCTCCTAGCTGCGGTCTCTCAGAGTTCTACTCAGTTCACACCACGTAAGTGAGGTTTTGCTCTTGAATTAACTTCTTGATCAAAACCTCGTAGGATCATGGGATGATGCATACGCGCTAGCAAATAATACCGTCGCCCAAATGACATTGGATGAGAAGATAGGGATTGTCACGGGTACCGGTCAGCTCAACAGCAATCGTGTGTCTTTTCGTGTTCCTATCCTGAGAAGCTGACGTTCAGGTTTCATTCTGGGTGACTTTGTAAATCAGGTCGTTGTGTCGGAGATACGACAGCTGTAACTCGGCTTGGCGTTCCCTCTCTTTGCTTCGAAGATGGTCCTGCAGGGATGAGGCTGACAAAGAATGTAACCGGGTTTCCAGCAGGCATCAATGTAGCGTCAACATTCAGTCGAAGGTTAATGCGTGCAAGAGGGAAAGCAATGGCAGAAGAATTCCGAGGAAAGGGTGCTCAGTGAGTACTACGGTTCCAGTGAAAAGGAACGCCAATTTATGCGACCGACAGTGTTTTACTGGGTCCTGCTATGGATATCGTGAGCCTTATCATCCCATGGATTGTTGTACGTTGTAATGTGCTCTTTCTAGATGCGCAATCCCAAGGCAGGACGTGGCTGGGAAAGGCATGTTGAACCCCGGTATTCATAAATCATTTGGTGATTTCTGATGTTATGTTCGTCCTTCAGCTTTGGTCCAGACCCGTATCTAACTGGAGAGGGCGCTTTTGAGACAATCACAGGAATTCAAAGTGTTGGAGTCCAAGCTTGCGCAAAACATATGCTGGCAAATAACCAGGAACACTGGAGGTATGGACTTTCGGCAAACTTGGATGACCGGACAACACATGAGGTCTACTTTTACCCATTCTTGAGAAGTATTGAGGTCGGGATTGTTGTATAGGTCTTGAGTTGTGCTGATCATATCCCCTTCTGATAGGCCGGAGTAACTTCTATCATGTGTGCCTACAACCGTTTCAATGACACATCATCATGTCATAACGCAGAGCTCATTGGTCCGAATGGCCTTTTGCGAAGGAATGGATTCAAAGGTGTGTAATGCTTTCAAGACATATATTCAACTGGTTGACCCTCCGTTTTCAGGTTATGTAGTCAGTGATTGGGGTGCGACACATGACTCTGCTGCTGATAATGCGAATGCTGGGCTCGATATGGAGCAACCAGGAGACTTCATTCTCATTGGTGAATACGATTCGGTGACTGAAGAAGCTATATCCTGACCTGACATGATAAGGTGGCGGCACTTTCGCAGGAATTCTTGGAATTGGTGGCCTCAAGGCAGCCGTCAACTCAGACGCAGTCACTCAGGAGGTGATTCAGCGTCTCAAATCCTTTTGATTCTATTGATAGATGGGCACAGAGAATGGATCAAATGGTATCATACATCCTTGCTGCGTGGTATCATCTTGGCCAGGATTCAGTAAGTGAGATTTTGAATCATCCAATTGCCTTGGGGACTGACAGATCGTTTGTCGTTAGGGGTACCCACCTACAAATTTTGATTCTCAGAAGCCTGATGGCTCCGGTTCTCGCAACCTGGATGTGAACGTTCGCACCTCGGAGCACACTGCGCTCGTGCGTGAGATAGGTTCAGCTTCTGCTGTTCTCTTGAAAAACAATCGAACAACGACAGATGGGACAGCAACGGGAACCACTATCCGTGGGCTACCCTTGGCACAGTCAAGAATTAAAACCATTGCAGTGGTAGGCCAGGATGCAAGGTTACCTAATCTGACCTGCGGAGACTTGAACGAATGTAACGACGGCACTATGTCTATAGGGTTGGTATACACGCTGAACCCGTTCTAAGTGCTGATGTCGTCTCTATATCAGTTGGGGTTCTGGGTCTAATTCCCTTGAGTTTATAGTCCCCCCTATTGATGCTATCACCTCATTTGTCGGATCATCTGCTTCCGTCACATCCTCTTTGTCTAACAACTTGGATGATGGGGCCAAAGCTGCTGCAGGGAAAGATGTTTGCCTTGTTTTCGCAAATGCGTGAGTCCATCACTTGTCTAATCGTGAGATTTTTCGCCTTAACATGGTTTCATAGCATGAGCGGTGAGCTCGGTTCTTACACCATAGTGGTTGGGAACGAAGGGGATAGGAATGACCTTGCTCTGTGGTTCAAAGGTGGTAGTCTTGTGAGTATTTGATCTCTTTTATCTAGGCAATCAATCAATTTGCTGCAGATTGAACGCGTTGCCAGTGTTTGCGATAATACGATCGCAGTCGTACACTCTGTTGGGCCGGTTAGCTTCAGCTGGGGCAATCACCCGAACATTACTGGAATCATATATGCTGGTGCTCCAGGTGAACAAACGGGACCTTCCCTTGTTGATGTCCTCTATGGAACATATAACCCGAGGGAAAGACTACCATTTAGTATTTCAGATGTAAGCAGATTCTACAACCAGGTGTAACATTCAGACTGACTGGCCAAAAAGAGCGAAAGCGACTATGGGACAAGCATTGTCTACAATAGTGATGGATTCCCTGACGTCCGTTCTTATCTAATGGAGACTTTTCAAATTCTCATCAGCTGTGATAGATCGACTATACTGAGAAACTCCTGCTGGACTACCGTTATATGGATGCACACGACATTACTCCTCGTTTCGAATTTGGATTTGGCCTATCGTATACCACTTTTGAATATTCCGATCTTGCTATCACCGACTCTGGGTCTTCAAAAGTCGTGTCTTTCAAGTTAACCAACACTGGATCGTCCGCAGGAACGGAAATACCACAATTATAT
>Ga0153922_1000160_pt1 | contig 27165 bp, 24 predicted proteins | sample TSNJ006MetaG_FD_104723 | JGI IMG/M metagenome (GOLD analysis project Ga0153922, IMG submission 104723) | Attine ant fungus gardens microbial communities from New Jersey, USA - TSNJ006 MetaG | ecosystem: Host-associated > Fungi > Mycelium > Unclassified | place: USA: New Jersey, Brendon T. Byrne... | reverse complement strand
TTGTCACGAAAATCCTGCACAACGTTGGTCGTCGAGTCGACCAGCCGCTGCAGCGCCGGCCCCAACCCGCCGACCGCCTGCGACGCCTCCGAGAGCAGCTTGTCGATCTTCTCCTTGGGCAACACCGCCAACCCGCGATTGGCCGAATCCAGCGCCGGACCCACCTCATCGGGCACCGTGCCCTGAGTGATCGTCTGCCCATTGGCCAGGTACTCGTGCACGTTGCCGGCCGACACCAGGTCCAGATACTGCTCACCGATCGCCGACACCGAATGCACGTTGGCCACCGCGTTCACCGGTATCTTGTACCGGTCATCGATGCTCATCGTCGCCCGCGCCCCCCGCTCGGTGGGCTCCACATCGGTGACCTTGCCGATCTGGATCCCCCGATACGTCACGTTGGCGGTTCGATACAACCCACCCGACGCCGGCAAATCCGCATACAACTTGTACTGCCCGATGCCCGCCAAACTTGGCAGCCTGAGGTAGTACCAGCCCAGCACCACCAGCGCGATCACCGTGACGATCGTGAAGAGGATGAGCTGGATCCTGATGAGCCGCGTCAACACGTCTCAGCCACCCCTCTCCACCAGCGGGCCGTTGGGTGCATCGTGCGGGTTCGGGGTAAAGCGCACGTCCGGGATCATCGTGGCCGGATCGCGGCCCCACGACTGCTCCAGAGCCCGCAGCATGCCCGAGACGCCCGAGCCCGACAACTCGCCGTTGTCGATCGCGCTGAGTGTCAGGTCGACGAGTACCGACACGTTGATGTAGTCGCCCCGAACGACTTTCGGCACGTTCTCGATGTTGAATGGCGCGGTGAGCAGCAACTTCAGCGCGCCGACCAGGTACGGCGACGCCTTGCCGAGCTCCCGAAGCGCCGGCTGCAGCAACTGCAAGTTGGTGCGCAGGTTGTCGCTCGACGGCGCCAGCGCGTTGTCGGCTGCCTTGGCGACCCTGCCGAGAGCCACGATCGCGTCCGCGAACAGGTTACGGGTGTCCGCGAAGTGCTTGATGACCGGCGGGGCCTCGGTCAGGATCCGATCGAGCGTGTCGTCGTTCTGCGCCACCACCGCCAGCAGCCGGTTCGATGAGTCGATGGCGTGCACCAGATCCTGGCTCTGCTTGTTCAGCTCACCGGTGAACGTGTCGAGCTTGTTCAGGAACTCCCGAATCTGGTCCTCGCGCCCGGTGAGGATGTTGTAGATCTCGTTCTGAATAACTTCCAGATTCGGGATCCCGCCGCCGCGCAGAATCATCGACAGCGCGGCCAGCACCCGCTCGGTCGTCGGGAACGCCATCGCGTTCTTCAACGGGATCGTGTCGCCGTTCTTCAACAACTCCGGCGACGGATTCGGCGGTGCCGCCAATTCCACGTGCTGCGAACCCAGAAGGCTGGTCTGGCCGACCTTGGCCGTCGCGTTCTTCGGCAGCTTCAGGTTCGGATCGACGTCCAGCGTGAGCGTCGCGACCCAGTTCACCAACTTGATTGCGGTGACCGTGCCGACGTTGACGTCGGCCAAGCGCACCCGGCTGTTGACGTTGAGCGCCAACGTGTCCGGCATCTGCGCATAGATCGTCATGTGGCCCGGCCCGGTGCCCGTTCCGCCCGGAATCGGCACATTGGCGATGCCCTGCCACCCACACGCCGACGCCATCACACCCACGGTGGCCAGGGCCACGCCGCGCCGCGCAAGGCGCCCGGGGCTAGGCAGCCGCCCCGGTGTTCGTTTCAATATGAGCTTCATCAGCCCCCACTCTCAGCCGGGAAGCCGCCGGGCGGCGGTGGCGCCACCGGAGCAGCGACCTGGGCCGCAGGCGGCGGGCCGGGAACCACGCCGGGCGCCGGGGCGGGCGGCGGGCCGGGCTGCACGTACCACGGCGGCGGCAGCGGGGTGTTGTCGCTGTAGGAATCCGGCGAGCCGGGCAGGTTCCCGCCCGGCGGCACCCCGAACGCGGGCGGTGCCGGCGGCGCGACGATGTCGGGGCCGCCCATCAATTCCGCGAGCGAGTCGGGTGTCAGCATGTTCGCGGTGAGCGGCTGCACGTCGACACCCTGCATGCCCGGGGCGACGATCCAGCCCGGCTCGTGATTGCCGTAGGACCAAAGCGTGTCGCGCGACCAGACGCCCGGCAGCGTGGTGTCCTTGTAGCCCGGCGGTGGATGCAGCCGGTCCTCGGAGTAAGAAATCTCCTTCGGCAGTGTCATGGCGCTAGCGGCCATGTTCAGTCCGAACGGGAGATAGTTGAACTTGATCGCGTCGAGAATCGGCGCGAGGTACTGCGCGCACAGTTCCGCGGATTCCTGGTAGCCGAGGCGGCTGCCCGCCTGGATCGAGCTGCAGACGAACTGCATCGGGTTGGCGAAGTTCGTAAGCACCGGCAGGCCGACGATGCCGCCCGCCACCGGCGAAGAGATGTTGACGAGGTTGGCCGCGAGGTTGGGGAACACGTGCAGGCCGGTCTCCAAACCGTTTTTGGGGTCCGGTTGCAGGATCGCGGTGGTGGTGTCGGAGAGGTTGTCGATGTCGTGCGTGAGCACGTCGGCGTTCTTGTCGAGGAACTGCCTTGTGGTGGTGAGCAGTTGGTTGATGTCACGCAGTGCGTTGGCGACCTCGCGGTCAGTGTTGGTGAACTTGTTGGTGAAGCTGGCGAGGTCGTTGTTCAACGCGACGAATTGCTGGTCATTCTGATACAGCGCGTTGACGAACAGCGCCAGGCTCTTGACCACGCCGAAGAAGTCGCCGCGGCCCTTGTTGAGCGTGGTGAGCGCCTCGGACAGGGCGTTCAGCGTCCTGTTGATCTGCTCACCCTTGCCCGCGAGCCCGTTGGCGGCCGACTCGATGATGTCACCGAACGGGCCCTTTGGCTGCTCCGGTGTGGGCCCCAAGCCCTGCAGGATCCGGTTGATCGAGTTGCGCAGTTCGTCCCACTCCACCGGCACCTGGGTGCGTTCGATCGGGATGACGGCGCCATCCTTCATCACCGGACCACCGGTGTACGGCGGCGACAACTGGACATCCCGCGACGCGACCAGGCTGGGGTTGATGATCGAGGCGGTGGCGTCCGCGGGAACCTTGTACTTGTTGTCGTAGTGGAGCCTCACCTCCATCCTGTCGCCCTGTGGCGTGATGCTGTCGATCGCGCCGACCTCCACGCCCATGATCTGGACCCTGTCGCCCGGGTAAAGCGCAAGCGCCTCATTGAAATACGCGGTGACCTCGTTGGTGGTCACCTTCTTGTAGACCTTCAGGCCCACGTAGACGCCGAGGATCGCGAGCACCACGACCACCGTGCCGACGACCAGCGCGGCGCGAGACAGGTGGGGAAGCTTCAAGTTCCGGATGCTGAAGATCGTCGACATCGTCAGTGACCTCCGGTGTCTACGGGCACGGGCACGCCGGGCGGCGGGTAGTCGGGCACCTGCGGGCCGGGCCCCGGAGGTGGCGGCGGCCCCGCCGGTGGGAACGGCGCCCACGGTCCCGGGAACGGACCCGAGACGGGGCCGAGCGGTTCGGTGCGCGCCCCCGGCGGGGCGTTGGGCGGCAACGGCACGGGGACGCCCTGCAGCTCGGGCGGGGTCTCCCCCGGCACCCCGGCGATCGGCATGCCAGGCGTGAACCCGGGCCCATTCGGGTTGGGCGCCGACGTCGCGACGTTCGGCTCTGCGTTGTTGGCTCCCAGCAGCGGGCCGTAGGGACCAACGTTCTGGTCGAGGTGTGAGCAGGGCAACGGATCCGCCGCTGTCGGTCTCGTATCGGGGGTCGGCACGTAGTTGCACGGGGAGCCGATCGCCACCCCGGGGCCCGGGTTCTCGGGCGTGCCCTCGAGCACCGACGGCGCCGGCGGCGGCGCACCGTTGGGGAATCGGGTGCCGTTCGGGTCGGGCCACCGGAAGGCCGGTAGCCCGGCCTCATGCCAGAAGTTCTCCGGATCGATGCCGCGCTTCTTGAACGCCGCGTCGACGAACGGCTGCAGAATCCAGAACGGCAGCAGGTTGACCAGCATCACCTTGAAGTACGGGCCGGACGCGATCGCCTCGCCCAGTGACGCGGTGAACTTGCTCAGCGTAGTGAGCGAGTCGGCCAAGTCATTCTTGCGCGCCACCAGGATGTCGCTGATCGTGCGCAACTGTTCGAGCACGTGGTTCAAATTCGGGTTCTCGTCGATGAACCCCTTGACCTGCTGGGAGAACGCCGAAACCCGTTGCAGCAGATACGTGATCGCCTGGCCGCGTTCGTTGATCGCGGCGAGCAGCGTCTCGGCGTTGACCAGAAGCGAATTGATCTGCCCGCTGCGGTTGCCGAGGATGCCGGCGATCTTGTTGGCGTTGGCCAGCAGCTGATCGATCTGCTGGTCACGCTGGCCGATTGTGTCGGAGAACCGCTGGACGCCTCTGAGCGCGTCGGACAGGTGCGGATAGGTCTGGTCGATGGTGTCGGTCAGCACGTTCAGCGACTGCTTGACGGTGTCGATGTTCCAGCCCGACGCCGCCTTCGTCACGTCGAAGAACGCGTCGTAGATCTGGTAGGGCGTCGTGGTTTGACCGAGCGGCAGAACCCCGTTCGCCCTCAAGATGTCCGTGCCCCGCGGCTCGATCTCGATGTCCTTGCGGCCAAGGATCGTGTCGGTGCGGATCGATGCCCTGCTGTTGTTGCCGATCTGCAGGCCGGTCAGCGAGAACCCGACGAGGATATGGTCGCCCTGGATCTCAAGGGTCCGCACCTGCCCGACGCTGACACCCGCGACGCGGACCTTGTCTGCCGGCTTGATGCCGCCGGCGTCCTTGAACTGCGCGTAGTAGGTAGGTGACGCGAAAAGAATTGGCACGCTGGCGAAGCTTTGCCCGACACCGGTGACGAGCAACAGCACGAGGATGCCCATCAATCCCTTGCGGACGCGGTCCGAGCCCTGCAGTGTCCTCATTGCGGCGTGCACCTACCCGTGGGCTGCGACCAAATCCTCACTGTGCGAACGGGACCGCCGGGCTGCAACCCGGGCAACTCCAGCGAGACGTCGCAGGCGTAGAAGTTGAAGAAGTCACCGTAGACACCGCCGGCCCGGCCGATGATCTTCAGCGCCGTCGGAAGCCTCACCAGGATGTCGTTGAGCTGATCCTTCTGATCGACCAGCGGCCCCTGGATGGTCTCCAGTTGCCCGAGCGTGTCGTGCAGCACCGGGCGGTTGTCGGCGAGCAGGCCCGCGATCGTGCCGGCCGCGTTACTGATCTCGGCGGTGGAGTCCGCGATCGGATCCGCGCGGTTCTTCAATCCGGTGATCAGAACCTCGAAGTTCTTGACCGTCTCATCCAGGTCCTTCTGATGCTTGACGGCGGTGTCCAGCACCTTGTTCAGGTTGTCGATCACCTCGCCGATCACATGATCACGGTCGCCGAGCGTGTTCGTCAGTGCCGCAGTCTGGTCGAGAATGTCGTTGATGGTTCCGCCCTGCCCCTGGAAGATCGTGATGATCGACTGCGCGATCGTGTTGACCTTCTGCGGGTCCAAGGCGCGGAACAATGGCCGGAAGCTGCCCACCAGCGCGTCAAGGTCCACTGCCGGCTGGGTGCGTTCAAGGGGGATCGTGCCGCCGGCGGGAAGCCTCCTCTCGCTGTCGCCCTTCTCCAGCTCCAGATAGCGGTCACCGATCAGGTTCAGATACCTGATCGAGGCCGTCGTCCCTTCATACAGCGGCAGTGACCTGTCGACGTTGAAGTCGACCCGGACGCGCTGGCCGCCGTCGATCAGCTGCACGTTGGAGACCTTGCCGACCTCGACGCCGGATGCGCGGACGAACTGGCCGTTACGCAGACCGCTGACGTTGGTGAAGATCGCCGAGTACCCCGTGGTGCGGTTGAATCGCATCTGGCCGAAGACCACGACAATGACCGCAGTAAAAAACAGGAGCACCAAGCAGAACGCTCCAAGCCTGACGGCGGTACCGGTGATTTTCATGGGTTGATCGTGTACTCCCCGACTTGGCGGCCCCACACGTACTCGATCGCGAACGGCGAGCCGAGTTCAAAGTGGTTGTACGGGGCGATGGACGCGCCGGTGTCCATCACCAGGTACGGCGCCGGCCACAGGTCACGGTTGACCTCCTGCCAGCACCCCGGCTTGCCTTCCGGACCGCCGTGTGCGTTCACCCGCGGCAAGTTGTCCGGATACACATAGGGGTTGGAGGCGCCGAGGACCTCCGAATGCGTTCTCAGCGAATACCCGTTGCCGCCAAGCGAATCGGCGATCTTCGGAGCAACGTCGTGGAAATTGCGGATCGTGCACAACAGTTCGGGGCTGTATTGGTTCAACAGTTGCGAGGTGGGGATCAGGTCCTGAACGCCGCGGACCAAATACGGCCCGCCGCGCTCGAAGACGTCACCGCCGGTGTTGCCGAATCCGACCGCGGCCATCAAGGCCGCGTCGATGTTCGACTCCTCCTCGTGGAGGGTCCGCGTGGTGGTGACCGCGTTGCGCAGGAACGCCCACAGATCCGGCGACGCATTGGCGTACGCGTCGGCCAGCGCGGCCAACCTCTGGACGTCGTAACGGATCTGCGGCATCTGCGGATTCACGCTGTCAAGGACCTCGTTGCCGCGGATGATCGACTGACCGAACCGGTCGCCCAACCCGTCGAGCGCCTGCGCGGTCGCCGCCAGCGTCTCATTGAGCTTGATCGGATCGACCTTCTCCGAGATCGACACCACCGTCTCGAACAGCGTGTTGAATTCGGTGGTCACGCCGTCGGGGTTGGCTCCCGGCGGTACCGACTTCACCCAGATCGTGTCTTTGGGGCTGATCACGTCTTTGGGGGGAATGGGTTGCGGTGTGCCTTGCGGCGATGTGAACGAGACGTACTTATTGCCGAAGACCGTGGTGGCCTTCAGCTGGGCGACGACGTTCTTCGGGATCAGCCTGATGTACTTGGGGTCAACGTCGAGGATGAATTTCGCCTTCGGCTCGCCGTTGACTCTGACCGCCTGGATGCTGGAGACGCGGCCGATCGCCACGCCGTTGAATGTCACCTTGCCCCCGGTGTCCATCGACAGCCCAGCCCGATCGGACAGCATCGTCAACTGCGTCCTGGGGATATAAGCACCGCGGAATTGTTGAAAGACCAGATAAAACAACACGGCGGCCACCAACAACAGCGCAACGGCCGCGGTCTTGTACGGCGGCTTCCGGATCCTATTTATCGGGGCGGTCACGGCGCTACACCGTAAGGTTGAAGTTCGGGTCGACGCCGTAAAGCGCCAACGCACCGCATAGGGCCACCACCTGCACCGACACCAGCGAGAACCGCATCGATCGGCCGACCGCCTCGCCGACGCCGACCGGGCCACCGCTGGCGTAGAAGCCGTAGTAGCAGTGGGTGACCATTACGACCACTGAAATGAGGATCGCTTCGACGAACGACCAGAAGACGTCGTCGGCCCGTAGGAACGTACGGAAATAGTGATCGTAAGTACCCGAGGTCTGCCCGTATAAGACGGTCGTGACCACCTGCGGGGACAGGAACGACATGATCATCGCCGCCGCATAAAGCGGCAGGATCACCACGAGCCCGGCCATGGCCCTGGTGGACACCAGATACGCGATCGACTTGATGCCCATCACCTCGAGGGCGTCGATCTCCTCGCTGATCCGCATGGCGCCGAGCTCCGCGGTGGCGCCGGCGCCGACCGTGGCCGCCAGCGCGATGCCGGTGACGACCGGGGCGGCGATGCGCACGTTGATCAGTGCGGCGAAGAACCCGGTGAACACGTCGACACCGATGTAGCCGAGGGACGCGAAGCCCTGGATCGCAACCAGCGAGCTGCCGGACAGGGTGGTGAACGCGACGATCGCCACGGTCCCGCCGACCACGGCCATCGCGCCGGTGCCCATCCCGATCTGGGCGACGAGCCGCAACGTCTCCTTGCGGTAGTACCGCAGGGCGTGGAAGATCTGCAGGCCCGCGGTGACGAAGAACCACGCGAAATGCCCGGTGCTGTCGAGCGCCTGCACCGGCGCGTTGGCGAACTTAGCGGTGACGTCGTAGGCGCGGGGGAACCGGGAGCGCAGGACGGCGACTGTACTCATGTCAGCGCCCCGTTCCGAATCGGACCCCGATCGTGGTGAGGATGACATTGACCGCGTACAGGGCGACCACGCAGAGCACCACTGTTTCGTTGACGGCGGTGCCCAAACCCTTGGAACCGCCGCCGGTGGTCAGCCCGCGGTAGCAGCCGACAAGGCCGGCGATCAGCCCGAACACCGCGGCTTTGATGGTCGCGATGAGCACCTCGGGCAAGCCGGTGATCAAAGTCAGCGACTGGAGGTAGGCGCCGGCCGACACGTTCTGCAGGTACACCCCGAACAGGTAGCCCCCGACCAGACCGACGGTGATCACGAGACCGTTGAGCAGCGTGGCAATGACGGTCGCGGCGACGACGCGCGGAACGACCAGTCGATGGATCGGGTCAATGCCGAGCACTTCCATCGCGTCGATCTCTTCGCGGATCGTGCGCGCGCCGAGGTCGGCGCAGATGGCTGTCGATCCGGCGCCGGCCACCACCAGCACCGTGGTGAGCGGGCCCAGCTGGGTGACCGCACCGATCGCCGCGCCCGCGCCGGAGATGTCGGCGGCGCCGAACTCCCTCAACAGGATGTTCAGAGTGAAGATCAGCAGCACGGTCAGCGGGATCGACACTGCGATGGTGGGCAGGAACGCGACCCGCATCAAAAACCAGCCCTGCAGGACGAACTCACGCCATTGGAACGGCCGCACCAACGCCTTCCCGGTGAGCACGCACATCTTCGTGAACCCACCCACCGCGGACAGTCCAGGGCTGACCTGATCGCGGATGTAACCGGCGATCCCGGTTGACGTAGTCACCCGAGCGCCCGCACGTCGTAGCCGCGTTCACCGCGGCGCAACGGCAGATCGTCCCGCACGCCCCCTCCTTGCCCCATCACCGACCACGTGACCGCCATCTCGCTACCACCCGGTAGTAAGACGGACCACAGGACTGTACCCGATCGAGATGCCCCCGTACACCGCATCTGCCTGATTGGCTCTCGATGGGTTAGCAAACACGTCTGCCGGGCTCATCCGTCTGTTGCCCCGGCAGAAACCGTTGCCCCCGAGTCGCTTTGACGGGGCCCGGCGGGCGAGCCGGCCCCGAACCTCGCTCTCAGCTCGGTTTTGAGAACTTTGCCAGCAGGATTTCTTGGCAACGCGTCGACGATTTCGAGGCCCTTCGGATGCTTGTAGCGGGCCAGCCGCTCGGTCAGGAATTCATCAAGATCAGCGGGGTCGAGGCCGGATTCAGCTACCGCTGCGACGGCGATCGGGACCTCGCCCCAGCGGTCGTCCGGGCGGCCGATCACGGCCACCTCGATGATTGCCGGGTGCGCTGCCAGCACATTCTCGACTTCAGCGCAGTAGATGTTCTCGCCGCCGGAGATGATCATGTCCTTCTTGCGGTCGACCACCCAGACATAGCCCTCCTCGTCCAGGCGAACGAGATCGCCCGAGTGGAACCAGCCGCCCGCAAAGGCCTCCGCGGTAGCCTCCGGGTTGTTCCAGTAGCCCGCCATCAGCGTCGGCGCCCGATACACGATCTCGCCGACCTGGCCGACCTCAACGTCGTTCATGTCGTCGTCGACGACCCGCGCAGCGACCGTCGAAATCACCTTGCCGACCGAGCCTCGTTTGCGAATTGCATCCTCCCCCAGCAACATACAGGTGACCGGCGACATCTCGGTCTGCCCGAACGCCGCGAGGATCTGAGTCCCGGGGAATGTGTTCGACATCTGTCGCAGCAGCGTATCGGAGGCCGGCGCGGCACCCCAGGACAACACGCGGAGGCGGAGGTCGCGCGGGTTGGCCTGCTGGGCCGCGCACACCGCCTGCCACTGTGACGGCACCAGGAAGACCCCCGTCACCTTCTCTGCCTCGAGAACGTCGAGCAGCGCCCCCGGGTCGAAGGCCCCCAGCGGGTAGATCACCGTCGGCAGCCCGAGCAGCAAGCCGATGATCATGTTTCCGATCCCGGCGATGTGGAACAGCGGGACACCTATGAATCCGACGTCGTTGTGAATGTCGGCGCCGTTGGTGAACAGAAACGTCATTGCCTGGCCGGTGAGGTTGGTGTGGGTGAGCACCGCGCCCTTGGGCCGCCCGGTGGTGCCGGAGGTGTACATGATCAGCGCCGGCTCATTCTCCGGGATGTCTACAGGCGGTTGAGGGGGTCCACCGGCCTCGGACAGCAGGTCCTCATAGCCCAACACCTCGTGGTCCATGTCATCGTCGGACCCGGACCCCGCGACGATAACGGTGTCAAGTGTCGGGTCGAGGTCACGCACGGCCGTAGCAACGCGTGCCATCAAGGCCTCGGTGATGACGACTTTGGCCTGGCAATCGCCGACCAGGAACGCGATCTCGGTAGCGGTCATCCGGAAGTTGACCGGCACCGCGATGGCCCCTCGCTTGTTGATCGCCAGGAACGACTCGACGAACTCGGGGCGGTTCAGCATCAAGATCAACACCCGGTCGCCGCGGGCGACTCCGCGCCGGCTCAACGCGTCCGCCAGCGCGGTCACCCTGCGGTCCAGCTGGGCCCAGGTGGTGGTGTGGCCGAAGTGACGCAGCGCGGTGCGGTCGGGTTGCATCAGCGCGTGCCGGGCCAGCTGGTTGGTCCAATTCTGACGGCGGGCCAGGTAGGGCTGGGTGGCGGATGGCTGGGTGGTCACGTGTCGAGCTTGGCACGGCTCGGGGTCGTCGGTGGGCCGAGTGGCTTTCGCGGTTGGGGACGCTAGGTGCTCAGCTGCTCGGCACGCTTCTTGAGGTTCTCGGCAAGGTAGCCGAGCGCGTCGTCGACAACCTTTTTCACCATCATCTTCGGGATCGCCATCTTGGTCTCGACGTCGAGGTCGACGGTCAGCAGCGACGTCGCGCCCAGTCCCACCACCGAGAAGTTCTGCTGCTGCTTGGAGAACAGGTCACCCTGCTGCAGCACCGTATAGATCTCGGCCGGGCTCGGGTAGTACACGGCGCAGATGTAGGTGCCGTCGATGCCCTGAACCTGGACATCCAGCCGCAACTGGCTGGGTCGGCCGTCGTCGTAGCGGGCCAGCACCCAGCAGCCCTTGACCTCCTCATTCCACATCGGGTAAGCCTCGAAGTCGGCGACGATGGACATGATCGTCTCGGGTGTGGCGGCGACCTCAACGGTCTTGCTGACAACCGGCATCGGCCTACCGTTGCGGGGTCGGCACGGCGCCCAACGGCACGCCGAGCGGCGAATCTTCGCGGACGGACGGATCCCGAATCAGCCCGCGCAGCAGTGCGGCGCTGAACTCGACCGCGATCTCCTCGGCGCTGCGCCGCCCAGTTGGCCGCAACCAGCGATACGCCCCCAGCGTCATACCGATGTAGCCGAGCGCCAGCACGTGCGAGTCGCAGTCATAGAACTCGCCGCTGCCGATTCCCCGGTCGATCACGTCGCGCACATGCTCGTAGACCGTCGTCTCGGCGGTGCGGATATAGGCGACCTGCTCCTCGGTGAACCACTCGGTGATGTACGGGCTCTCCTGAAAGTAGACCGCGGCCCCGTCGATGTTGTTGGCGATGTTCTCCAGCAGCCGGCGGGTGAAGTGGAAGATCGCCTCCCGGGCCGACCACGACGGCTCATCGTGCACGGCCGCCACGGTCCGGTTCGCGGCCTCGCGGTAGATGTCGAACAGGATCAGCGACTTGCTCGCGTAATAGTGGTACACGGTGGCCTTGTTCAGGCCCACGACGTCGGCGACATCGTTGATCCGGGTGCCGTGGTAGCCGCGCGCCGCGAACAGTTTGGTGGCGACGGCCAGCAGCTCCTCACGGCGCGACAGCTCGGTCGCTGCGCCGTTCCCGGGCCCAGAGCTGCTATTTGGGTGCATGGCGACTCACTATATTTCGCGGCCGGGGGCTGGACCCAATCAACCGGTTGATTTGTTTCGTCATTCGGTGGGGCGGAACTTTGCCGGCGCTTCGCTGCAACGGCGGAGGGGTCTAAACTCAGGTCCGCCGACCAGCGAGGGGGTGCTCCATGGATCCGAACCCGGATTATGACGCCAGCGACGAGATCGAGTACTTCTTCGGCTGGTTCGCTTGGGGCCTGCGCGGCATTCCGGTCCTGGCGGTGGCTACCCGCCGGCGGCCTATCCGCCGGTGTAGTTCGTTTGCGCCGAATGTAACCCCACGCACCGTTTCCGCCTCTCGGATTCCGCCGTGGGGTTACGCTCGCCGCACAATTCGCTCGTCAACGCGACAACGTGCTCACCCCGCCGTCGACGGGGATGACAGCGCCGGTGATGTAGGTGCTGGCGCGGCTGGCCAAAAACACCGCGATCCCGGCCATGTCGTCCGGGCGACCGATCCGACCCAGTGGCAGGTGGGCGCCGACCGCCTCGGGGCCCCCGGCCAGGATCATTTTCGTCATGCGCGACTGGAACAGGCCCGGCGCGATCGCGTTAACGAGGATGTCGGGGAGCAATTCGGCCGCGAGGTGTCGGGTCAGCATGTGAACCCCGGCCTTGCTGGCGCTGTACGAGAAGTTGTCCATACCCGGCCGCGGCGGGCGGATGCCGTCGATGCTGCCGGTGTTGATCACGCGCGCGGGATCGTCGCTCGTCGAGCCCGCCTTCAGCATCGGCAGGAGCGCACGGGTCAACAGGAAGACGCCCTTGATGTTGACGTTGAAGACCTTGTCGAACGCGGACTCGGGAAACTCGTCGAACGGTGCACCCCACGTCGCGCCCGCGTTGTTGAACAACGCGTTGATCGCCTGTTCGCGCTCCGCCAGCGCGGAGGCCAGGGTCTGTACCCCTTCTGCTGTCCCGAGATCCGCCGGGATCGCGTGCACCGGGCCGGTTGGCGATAAAGACTCGACCGCGGCGGCCAGCTCGGCTTCCTTGCGGCTGGACACGTACACCTTGGCGCCCGCCTGCAGCAGACCGCGGGCGATCATCAGGCCGATTCCACGGCCACCGCCCGTGACCACGGCAACCTTGCCGTCGAGCCGAAACAGATCAGTCATGGTGACCAGTCTGCGGGCAGACTAGTCCCGTGCGTGCAGAGGCCCAGTGCTGGCTGACCGACATGGACGGCGTGCTCGTGCGCGAGGAACACGCGTTACCCGGTGCCGCGGAGTTCTTGCAGCGGCTCGTCGATCGCCAGCGCCGATTCCTGGTACTGACCAACAATTCGATCTTCACACCGCGAGATCTCGCCGCCCGGCTGGCGCGCTCGGGTCTCGACGTTCCAGAGGAGTCGATCTGGACCTCCGCGCTGGCGACGGCCACGTTCCTCGACAACCAGCTGCACTCCGGGTCGGCCTACGTGATCGGTGAGGCGGGGCTGACCACCGCGCTGCACACCGTCGGGTACACGCTCACCGACACCGACCCGGATTTCGTCGTGCTCGGCGAAACCCGCACCTACTCGTTCGAGGCGATCACCAAGGCGATCCGGCTGGTCCTCGGCGGCGCGCGGTTCATCGCGACCAATCCAGACGTCACGGGCCCGTCAACCGAGGGGCCGATACCGGCCACCGGGTCGGTTGCCGCGCTCATCACCAAGGCGACCGGTCGCGAACCGTACTTCGTCGGTAAGCCGAACCCCATGATGTTCCGCAGCGCGCTCAATCGCATCGAGGCGCACTCGGAGAACACGGTGATGATCGGCGACCGGATGGACACCGATGTCGTCGCCGGCATCGAGGCCGGCCTGGACACGATCCTGGTGCTCAGCGGTTCGACGTCGCGCGACGACGTTCAGAGGTATCCGTTTCGCCCCGGCCGCATCCTGCAGTCGATTGCCGAAGCTATCGAACTGGTGTGACGGTCGCGGGCACCCGCCCGCGCGGATGCAGCGTGACGTCGGCCCGTGCCCGCAGCGCGGCGGTGGGCAGCAGGTCCACCCGGGCCGTCTGGGCGAGCACGGCCAGCGCCAGCGTCGCCTCCAACTGAGCCAGGCCCGCCCCGACGCAGATCCGCCTGCCGCCGCCGAACGGCATGAACGCATACCGCGGGCGCGTCGAGGCGCTGTCCGGTTCAAACCGCCGCGGGTCGAATCCCTCAGGGTTGGGCCAAAATTCGGGGTGCCGGTGCAGCAGGTAGGGCGAAATCGCGATCGTGTCTCCCGCGGCGACGCGAACGCCCGCGATGTCGTCGTCTTCGAGGGCGTCGCGTTCGACGGTCCAGGCCGGCGGGTAGAGACGCATCGCCTCGTTTACCACCGCCTGCGTCCACGGGAGCGCGTCGACGTCGTCAGCCTGCGGATCGCGACCGCCGAGCGCCTCGTCCACCTCGGCGACGAGGCGATCGCGCGCGGCCGGGAACCGGGACAGCAGGGTCAGCGCCCACGTCAAGGTGTTCGCGGTCGTCTCGTGGCCGGCCAGGACGAGGGTCATCACATCGTCTTGAATCTCGTCGCGGCGCAGCGGCTGCTCGTCTGATCCTGCGGCCAACAACAGATCGAGCAGGTCGCTGGGGTCGTCGTGGGGGGCCGCTATCCGGGCGTCGATGATTCTGGTGACCAGCGACTCCAGGGTGTGCGACGCCCGCCCGACGCTGGGAACGACTCGCTCGGCCACTGTCCGGACATGCTCGAGCGGAATAGAGGACGGCACAAACGACACGAGTATCACCGAACTCTGCAGCTGCGACACCGCGCGGCCGACCCGCTCGGCGTCGCCGGCCAAGTCGGTGCCGAACAGCACCCGGCCGATTACGTCCATCGTCAACGTCCGCATCTCGGCGGCCAGGTCGACGGTCGCGCCCACCGTCCAGCCGGCGAAGCGCTTGCGGGCGGCCTCAACGATCGCGGGCGCGAACGATTGAACATGCCGGTGGCTGAACACCGGTTGCACCAATCGGCGGTGCCGGCGCCAGACCGCGCCCTCGGCGGTCAGTAGTCCGTCGCCGAGAAACGCCTTCAGCGGACGGTATGTGAAGGCCTTCACGTAGGTGTCCTGATGGCTGACAAGCACGTGTTCGGCGTACTCGGGCCGGGCGAGCAGGTAGAAAGTGTGCTTGGGGCTCAGCGGTATTCGAACCGCGTCTCCGTATTCGCGCCACAGCGCGCCATACATCGCCAACGGATCCCGAATCAATCGCGCCCAGTAGCGAAGCGCGCGGGTGCCGGTCGGGCCCTGTGGAATTACCGTCGGCGCCGTGGTCCGGATTTCGCCCATGTCCTACGGTAGCTCGGCACCCGTGCTAAAGCGCTTTGAGTTCCTCGGTAACCTGGGAGACCGACTTCTTCGCGTCGCCGAACAGCATCGTGGTGCCGTCGGCGTAGAACAGCGGGTTGTCGATGCCGGCGAAACCGGAGTTCATCGACCGCTTCAGCACGATCACCGATCTAGCCTTGTCGACATTGAGGATCGGCATCCCGTAGATCGGTGAGTTCCGCTCATTGCGCGCCGCCGGGTTCGTGACGTCGTTGGCGCCGATCACGATCGCGACGTCGGTGCGCGCGAACTCGTCGTTGATGTCGTCCATTTCCTTCATCGCGTCGTACTCGACATCGGCCTCGGCGAGCAGCACGTTCATGTGACCGGGCATCCGGCCGGCCACGGGGTGGATCGCGTACTTCACCGGGACGCCCTTGTCCTCGAGCAGCGACGCCATGTCCTTGACCGCGTGCTGAGCCTGGGCGACCGCCAGCCCGTAGCCGGGCACGACGATCACCTGGTTGGCGTAGACCATCTGAATGGCGGCGTCCGCTGCCGAAGTCGACTTCACGTGTTTGTCCCCGCCGTCGCCGCCCGACACGGCCACGCCGCCGCCGCCGAAGCCGCCCGCGACAATCGCCGGGATCGAGCGGTTCATAGCCTTGGCCATCAGGTTCGTCAGGATCGAACCGGACGCGCCGACGATCATGCCCGCGACGATCATCGCGGTGTTGTTCAGCGCCAAACCCGCCGCGGCAGCCGACAATCCCGTCATCGCGTTGAGCATCGAGATCACCACCGGCATGTCGGCGCCGCCGATGGGCAGCACCACCATCAGGCCCAGCACGCCGGCCGCGGCCAGCAGCCCGATCATCCACCACAGCGACGCTCCGCCGGTGCCGGGATACGCGCCCAGTCCGATGACTATCGCCGCTGCGATCGCGGCCACCAGCAGCAGGATGTTCAGCGGCTGCTGCGCCCTGCCGATCCCGATCGGCCGGCCGGGCAGGATCTCCTGCAGCTTGCCGAACGCGATGATCGATCCCCAGAACGAGATCGAGCCGATGATCGCCGCGAACAACGACGCCACGACGATGTGAACGGTGGGCGACTCGCCATGCTGGAACGCCGAAAACCCTTTGGTATCAAGGAATTCCGACAATGAGATGAGTGCGACGGTGCCGCCGCCGACCCCGTTGTAAAACGCCACCAGCTGCGGCATCGCCGTCATCTTCGTCAGCCGTGCGGGCGGCACACCGAGCGCCACGCCGAGCAGCAAGCCGGCGATGATCAGCGGCCAGTTGGTGGTGTGCCGGATCGCGATCAGCGTGGCGATCACCGCGACGGCCATGCCCTCGGCGGCGATCCAGTTGCCGCGCACCGCGGTCTTCGGCCCGGTCAAACCCATCAAGCCGTAGATGAACATCGCGAACGCGACGATGTAGAGCACCACCACGAGGTAATTCATCGCGCGTGCCCGTCGGTTCCCGCGGCGGGAGCCGCGGATTCAGACGAAGCCTTCGCCGCATCTTCTTCTTTTTCTTTCTTCTTTTTCTTCTTGCCTTTGAACATGCCGAGCATGCGGTCGGTGACCACGAACCCACCGACGACGTTGAGCGTGCCGAACACGACCGCAACGAACAGGATGATCTGCTCGGCGAGCGACGGGTGCTCGAGGGTGCCCAGCACCACCAGCGCACCGACCAGCACGATGCCGTGGATGGCGTTGGTGCCCGACATCAGCGGCGTGTGCAGGGTGTTGGGCACCTTGGAGATGACGGAGAACCCGACGAACCCTGACAACAACAGGATCGCCAGGTTGGCCAACAGTTGGTCGTACATCAGCTGTCCCCTGCACTTGGCTCTTCGCGCGAGCGCTCATCGGCATTTGGCTCTTCGCGCGAGCGCTCATCGGCATTTGGCTCTTCGCGCGAGCGCTCATCGGCATTTGGCTCTTCGCCCGAGCGCTCATCGGCTGCCTGACGGGTCACGCACCCCGTCACGCACGAGGCGGCAACCACCTCGTCTTCGAAGTCGGGCGCCAGCTTTCCATCGGTGACGAGCAGTTCCAGCAGCGCGGTGATGTTCTTGGAGTACAGCTCGCTGGCGTGCTCGGGCATCGTCGCCGGCAGGTTCAGGGGTGAGACGATCGTGACATCGTGCTTGCAGACCGTGCGGCCGGGTTCGGTCAGCTCGCAGTTGCCGCCCGCCTCGCCGGCCAGATCCACGATCACGCTTCCCGGCGCCATGCCGGCCACCGCCACGGCGGTGACCAGTCGCGGCGCCGCGCGCCCGGGCACCAGCGCGGTGGTGATCACCACGTCGAACCCCGTAATCGCCTCCTCCAGCTTCTTCTGCTGCTCGGCGCGTTCCGCGTCGGTCAGCTCCCGCGCATACCCGCCTTCACCGGCGGCGTCGATACCCACGTCCAGCCATTGCGCGCCCACCGACCGGACCTGCTCGGCCACCTCCGGCCGCACGTCGTAGCCGGTGGTTCGGGCGCCGAGCCGTTTCGCGGTCGCCAACGCCTGCAGGCCCGCGACACCGACCCCGAGCACCAGCACAGTGGCCGGCTTCACGGTTCCGGCGGCCGTCGTCAGCATCGGGAAGAACCTCGTGGCCTCGCACGCGGCCACCAGCACCGCCTTGTAGCCCGCGACGTTGGCCTGCGACGACAACGCATCCATCGACTGCGCCCGCGAGATCCGCGGGATCGATTCCAGGGCGAACGCCTGGACGCCGGCATCCTTGAGCGCCGGTACCGGACTGTCCGGGTTCCGCGGGGCGAGGAACCCGATCAGTGACTGTCCGGCGCGGAGCCTTTTCACCTCGTCGGCCGTCGGCGGCGCCACCTTCACCACGACGTCGGCGGCCCAGGCGTCACCGATCGACGCGCCCGCCCCGGTGTAGAGGTCATCGGGCAACAGCGCACCCTCGCCCGCTCCGGGTTCCACCACCACCGCGAGACCGCGGGCGGTGAGGCTGCCGACGGCCTTGGGCACCAGCGCCACCCGGCGTTCGCCCTGCGCCGACTCCCGCACCACCCCGATGGTGGTCTGCGCATCTGTCATGCCAGTCCCTGTGGCCAGCAAAGATGCATGCGAAGGCCTTCCTGTCCACCAGTGCCGACAAACGGATCAACAACGGCGACCATCACATGTGATCCGGTGCGCAAGTGTGAACGCCGACACTGCAGCCGCGCAGTGTCGGCCGGGCTCGTCTGCTGTTCTCCCATGTCTACTTCCCCCGCGGGTCGTGCCCTGCGGTATGCATTTGTCCAGACACCCTAAAGGAAGGGAGATGCATGGCAGTCGACCGGTTGCTGCCCACCCAGGAGGCGGCCGACCTCATCACACTGGCCCGAGATGTTGCCGACAAGGTACTGGCTCCGATCGTCGACGGACACGAAAAGGCCGAAATGTACCCAGAAGGGGTATTCGCCCAACTCGGCGCGGCCGGGCTGCTGAGCCTGCCGCAGCCCGAGGAGTGGGGCGGGGGTGGTCAACCGTACGAGGTGTACCTGCAGGTACTCGAGGAGATCGCCGCACGATGGGCGGCGGTGGCAGTGGCGGTCAGCGTGCACAGCCTGGCATGCCACCCGCTGCTGGCGTTCGGGTCCGACGAGCAGCGCCGGGGCTGGCTGCCGGGCATGCTGTCGGGTGAGCAGATCGGGGCCTACAGCCTCTCGGAACCTCAGGCGGGATCCGACGCGGCGGCGCTGCGGTGCTCGGCGGTCCGCGGTGGCGACGGCGGGTACGTAATCAACGGATCGAAGTCCTGGATCACGCACGGGGGGCGGGCCGACTTCTACGCGCTGTTCGCCCGCACCGGGGACGGCAGCCGCGGGGTGTCGTGCTTTCTGATTCCGGGAGATCTGCACGGGCTGAGCTTCGGCAAGCCCGAAGAGAAGATGGGCCTTTCGGCTGTGCCGACCACCTCGGCCTTCTACGACAATGCCCGCGTCGACGCGGACCGGTTGATCGGCGACGAGGGACAGGGTCTGGAGATCGCGTTCTCCGCACTGGACTCCGGGCGGCTGGGAATCGCGGCGGTGGCGGTGGGCGTGGCGCAGGCGGCGCTCGACGAGGCCGCGGCGTACGCCAACGAGCGGACGACGTTCGGCCGCAAGATCATCGACCACCAGGGCCTGGGTTTCGTGCTCGCCGACATGGCCGCGGCGGTGGGTAGCGCGCGCGCTACGTACCTGGATGGCGCACGGCGCCGCGACGCCGGACGGCCGTACTCCACGCAGGCCAGCGTGGCCAAGCTGATCGCCACCGACGCCGCGATGAAGGTGACCACCGACGCGGTGCAGGTGCTAGGCGGTGTCGGCTACACCCGCGACTACCGCGTGGAGCGCTACATGCGGGAGGCCAAGGTCATGCAGATCTTCGAGGGCAGCAACCAGATTCAACGCCTCGTCATCGCCCGGGCGCTGCAGACGTAAGGTGGCGGTCATGGACTTTGCGATGTCGGCCAAGGCAGCCGACTACCACAAGCGGCTGTCGGCCTTCATGACCGAGTTCGTCTTTCCGGCCGAGGTCTCCTATGAGCAGTACCGCCTGGAGAAGGGCCACGACGACCACACCGTGCCGCCGGTCATCGAGGAGCTGAAGACACTGGCCCGCGAACGCGGACTGTGGAACATGTTCCTGCCGTCGGTGTCCGGGCTGACGAATGCCGACTATGCGCCGCTGGCCGAGTTGACCGGCTGGAGCATGGAGATCGCCCCGGAAGTGACCAACTGCGCGGCCCCCGACACCGGCAACATGGAGACCCTGCACCTGTTCGCCACCGAGCAGCAGCGCAAACAATGGCTGGAGCCACTGTTGGCCGGCGAGATCCGCAGCGCCTTCTCGATGACCGAGCCCGCGGTGGCGTCCAGCGATGCCCGCAACATCGAGACCTCGATCGTGCGCGACGGCAGCGACTACGTCATCAACGGGCGCAAGTGGTGGACGTCGGGCGCGTCCGACCCGCGCTGCAAGATCCTGATCGTGATGGGGCGCACCAATCCGGAGGCCGCGAGCCACCAGCAGCAGTCGATGGTGTTGGTGCCGATCGACACCCCCGGGGTGACGGTAGTGCGGTCGACACCGGTGTTCGGCTGGCAGGACCAGCACGGGCACTGCGAGATCAGCTACGACAACGTGCGGGTGCCGGTGGACAACCTGCTCGGCGAGGAGGGGTCGGGCTTCGCGATCGCCCAGGCGCGGTTGGGGCCCGGCCGCATCCACCACTGCATGCGCGCGCTCGGCGCCGCCGAGCGGGCGCTGGCCCTGATGGTCGACCGCGCCCGCAACCGCGTCGCGTTCGGCAGGCCGCTCGCCGACCAGGGAGTTGTGCGCGAGTCGATTGCCAAGTCGCGCAACGAGATCGATCAGGCCCGGCTGCTGTGCGAGAAGGCGGCGTGGACCATCGACCAGCACGGCAACAAGGCGGCCCACCTGCTCGTGTCGCAGATCAAAGCGGTGGCACCCAAGGTGGCCTGCGACGTCATCGACCGCGCCATCCAGGTGCACGGGGCGGCGGGTGTCAGCGACGACACGCCGCTGGCGCGGTTGTACTCCTGGCACCGGGCGATGCGGATCTTCGACGGTCCCGACGAGGTGCACATGCGCACCGTCGCCCGCGCCGAGATCGGCGGCGAGAAGAGCGCATTCGCCGCGGCGGTTACCGCCGATGAGCCGCTTGCGTGAGCATGCCGAAGCTGGGCGGAGCGTGGAACTTTCGCGACGTCGCCGACGCGACCGGGCTGCGGCCGGGACGGTTCTTCCGGTCCAGTGAGCTGAGCACGCTGCAGCAGGACGGCCGCGACGAGCTGCGCCGGCTGGGCATCACCGACGTCGCCGATCTGCGCTCGCCGCGCGAGGTCGAGCGCCGCGGGCCGGGTCAGGTGCCCGACGACGTCGCAATCCACCTGCTGCCGTTTCCCGATCTGGCCACCGACGAGGACGACGCGCCCCACGAGCACTCGTTCACCCGGATGCTGACCGAACAGCCGGGCGACGAGCCGGCGGCGGACGCGGCGATCCGGTACATGACCGAAGAGTACTCGCGGTTTGGTACGCTCGGTGGCGCTCGAAATGCGGTGCGCCAGGTGATTTCGCTGCTCGGCAGCGGGCGGCCGGTCATCACGCACTGCTTCGCGGGTAAGGACCGCACGGGCTTCACCGTGGCGGTCGTGCTCGAGGCGCTCGGCGTCGACCGTGACGCCATCCTGGCCGACTACCTTCGCAGCAACGACTCCGTCGCCGAGCTGCGCACCCGCATCCTGGAGATGGTCAACGATCGTGCCGGCTCGGAGATCACGCCCGAGGCCGTCATGTTCGCCGAGGCCCGGCTGTCCGACGAGGTGCTCGGTGTGCGCGAGGAGTACCTGGTCGCCGCCCGCTCGAGCATCGACGACGGGTACGGGTCGCTGGACGGGTTTCTGCGGTCGGCGGGCGTGGCGCGGACCGACGTCGACGCGCTGCGTACCGCGCTGCTGTGAATCGAGTGTGCACTGACTGCTTTCAGTGTGTAATGGCTGCGGCAAATCTCGAAAATTCCCGCCGTGGAGGCACACTCGACGCCGTGGATGCACACTCGACGCGGTGTATGCACACTCGATTTCGGGGCCTCAGGGCTCGAGCACCAGCTTGCCCAGCACCCCGCCGTCGGCCAGCAGCTGCAGCGCCTCGGCGGCCTTCGACAGCGGATACCGCAGCGGCGGAGGAGGTTTGAGGCCCGCGGCGACGAGCTGGGTGACTCCGAAACCGAACAACTGCTCGGCACCCGGGTGGGTGAGGAAGTATTCGCCAACGTCGGTGTAGACCAGTCCGGAGGGGCCGGAAACTTTCTCGGCGACAACCGCTTTCACGGCTAACCAAGCGCGAAGGTGGCCTGCTTCGCCGCGGACAGATCGTCGATCTCGTTCCACTTGGCGGCCACCTCGTCGAAGGACGGGACGCCGGAGAACGTCACCCCGTCATTCTGGAACAGCGCCGCGCGCTGCACCTTGCCGCCGCCGACGATGAACACCGACGCGGTGTCGGGCACTTCCTCGCTGCACAGGTAGGCCACCACCGGCGCCACGTACTCCGGGGTCAGTTTCGCGAACACCTCCGGCGGCAAGATGTCCTGCGTCATGCGGGTGGCCGCGATCGGGGCCACGGCGTTGGCCTTGATGTTGTATTTCGCGCCCTCCTGCGCCAGCGTGTTGATCAACCCGACCAGGCCGAGCTTCGCCGCGCTGTAGTTGGCCTGGCCGAAGTTGCCGAACAGGCCGCTGGTCGACGTCGCCACGACGACCCGGCCGAAGCTCTGCTCGCGGAAATGCGGCCAGGCCGCGCGGATCACGTTGTAGCCGCCGTACAGGTGAACCTTCAGCACCGCATCCCAGTTCTCGAACGGCATCTTGTGGAAGGTGCCGTCGCGCAGGATGCCCGCGTTGCTCACCACGCCATGGATCGCGCCGAACTCGTCGAGTGCGGCCTTGACGATGCCGTCGGCGCCCGCGGGCTCGGCGACACTGTCATAGTTTGCGACTGCCCGGCCGCCTGCTTCTTTGATCTCGGCCACCACCTGATCGGCCATCGCCGACCCGGAACCGGTGCCGTCACGGGCGCCACCGAGGTCGTTGACCACCACGCTCGCGCCCTCTCTGGCCAGGGTCAGGGCGTAGTCACGGCCCAGTCCTCCGCCGGCTCCAGTGACAACGATGACGCGATCCTGCACTCCTGGCATGAGCTTCCTTTCCACGGGGTTACGGGCTTTCCACGGGGTTACGGGCGGCGGGTGGGCGGAGGTCAGAAAAGCCTGCGCGCCAGTCGCCACGCCCTGTCGGTGTACGGCGGGTAGAGAAACTGCGAGAAATCGGGCCGAGTCGGCTTGGTCAGCACCGACTTGCGGTGACTGAACTCCTCGAACCCGAACCTGCCGTGGTAGGCGCCCATGCCTGACGGCCCGACACCGCCGAACGGCAGCCGCGCCGTCGTCACCTGAAATGCCATGTGATTGACCAGCATCCCGCCCGCAGGCACCTGCTTGATCACCTTCTCGCGGACGTCTTTGGTCTTCGTGAACAGATACGCCGCAAGCGGCTTGGGCCGCGAGTTGACGAATGTGATTGCCTCGTCAAGGGACTGGACGGTTACCACCGGCAGAATCGGCCCGAAGATCTCGTTGGCCATCAGCGGCTCGCCGGGATCCGGATCGACGACGACGGTCGGCTCGATCCGCAGCTGCGCGGGATCCGAGCCACCGCCGTGCGCGACGGTGCCCTTGGTCGCAGTGAGATAGCCGGTCAGCCGGTCGAATTGGCGCTGGTTGACAATCCGTTTCCCATTGGGCTCGCCGGACTGCATCGCCGTGATCGCGTGGCCGATCTTGGCGACCAGATCGTCGCGGATCTTAGCGTCGGCCAACACGTAATCCGGCGCGACGCACGTCTGGCCGGAGTTCATCAGCTTGATCCACGCGATGCGTTTGGCCGCCACGTCGATGTCGGCGTCCTCGGCCACGATGACCGGGCTTTTGCCGCCGAGCTCCAACGTGACCGGCGTCAGATGCGGCGCGGCACCCTCGTACACCTTGCGGCCGATCTCGGTGCCGCCGGTGAACATCACCCGGTCGAAGCCCTGCGCAATCAGCTCCTGGCTCACCGCGCCGTCACCCTCGACGACCGCAAAGGCGTCGCGGTCCAGGTATTTCGGCACGAGCTCGGCCATCAGTCGCGCCGACGCGGGCGAGATCTCAGATGGCTTGAGCACCACGGCGTTTCCGGCGGCGATCGCGCCCACCAGCGGTCCCAACGTCAGGTAAATCGGGTAGTTCCACGCACCGATGATCAGGACGGTGCCGTACGGCTCGTACTCGATCCAGCCGCGGCCCGGAAGCTGCGCGAGCTCCAGCAAGCGGTACCGCCGGCGGGACCACCGCTTGACGTGTTTGGCAGCGTAGCGGGCCTCGGCCGCCGTGACCGCCGAGTCGCCCAGCCACGCCTCGAACGGGGTGCGGTCGAGATCGTCGGCGAGCGCGGCGCCGATGGCCGATTCGTTCTCGACCATCATTTTGTCCAGCTGGCGCAGCTGCTGTATGCGCCAGTCGACGTTCTTGGTGCGCCCGCTGGCAAAAGTGCGGCGCAGCCGGGCAACGGTCTGCGGGATGTCGGAGGGTGGTTTCGGGGATTCCTGCTGGGGAGCTGCAACGGATTCGGTGGTCATGACGCGTCCTTCCAGGCCGGCGATGACGCCGATCCTAACCAACCCGCTGACCCGGCTTTTCGGCGGTGACGAAGGCGTTGATAAACGGCCGTGGCCGGCCCGGTGTCTCCCGCATCGGACGGCCCACGCGCTCGAACTCACCGACGGCCTCGACCGACCGCGTGCGCCACCCGTGTGCTGCGAACCAGTCGGCACACTCGGGCCGGACGTCGTCGTGATACCACAGCTCAAGCGGGTCAAACGAGATGTCCTCGCCGCGCGCCTCGCGCTCGGCCCGCGCCTGTCGCCACTGCTCCTCGACTTCTCGCCGCGCGGCTTCGTCGATACCGAACACTTCGACCGCGATCTGACTGCCCGGCGCGCTGAGTCCGTCGATTGCGGCGAACATCGACTCTTGCGCCTGGCCCGGCAGGAACGGCAGCAACCCCTCGGCCAGCCACGCGGTGGCCACGTCGGGGTCGAAGCCGGCGGCGCCCAGGGCGGCCGGCCAGTCATGTCGCAGGTCTACGGCGACCTCACGGCGCGTCGCCGACGGGACCGCCCCGGCCCGGTTCAGCGTCGCGGTCTTGTATTCGAGAACCTTGGGCTGGTCGATCTCGAACACCGTGGTGCCCGACGGCCAGTCCAGCCGGTACGCCCGGGAGTCCAGCCCCGCCGCCACGATCACGACCTGACGGATGCCCGCTCCGACTGCCGGGGCGAAGTACTCGTCGAAGAAATGCGTGCGGACGGCCTGGTAGTCGACCATCTGCTGGAAGTTCGTCGCGAACCCGTCGTCGGTGTCTGCATCGGTCTCTAGGCTGCGTTGGCGCCACATCGATGCGATCTGCTCGCGCACCTCGGCTAATTCCGGTGTGGACACCAGCGTTTCGGCGTAATTGTCCCGAATCAGCGGGTTCGCGCTGTTGGTCTCGGCCGCCCGGGCGAGCGCCACCATCACTGCGGTCGCGCCGACGCTCGTCGCGATGTCCCAGCTGTCGTTTTCGGTGCGGACCATGAGTCCAGTGTGTCAGTGACGCTCCGCGGTGACGAACGTCGAAAACGCGTCGCCGTCGTGCGTCGTGTCGTTCATAGGCAGCTCGACGTGGCGACCCAACCGGCGCTGCACCTCGTGCGACGGCTGGCCGGTGGCGCGCCAACCGTGGGCGTTGAGCCAGTCCGCGACCTCGGCGCGGTCGGGGTCGTCATAGGTGAGATCCGATACGTCGACACCCTGATCGATTCCGAGCTGTTCGGCGACGCGCTCGAAGCGTTCGCGCATCTCGACGCGACGTTGCGGGGCGTGCCGGCCCGCCGTCTCGACCGCGACGCGGCTGCCTGCGGCGCTGAGGTCGGTGAGCTGCTCGAACAGCCGATCCTGCGCGGCGGCCGGCAGGTACATCAGCAGACCTTCGGCCAACCAGGCGGTCGGAAGTGCGGGATCGAACCCGGCGGCGCGCAGCGCGGCCGGCCAGTCGTGGCGCAGGTCGACGGGGACCTCACGGCGCTCCGCCGAGGGGACCACCCCGGCCCGGTTCAGCGTCGCGGCCTTGTATTCGAGCACCTTGGGCTGGTCGATCTCGAACACCGTCGTGGCGGATGGCCAGTCCAGCCGGTACGCCCGGGAGTCCAGCCCCGAAGCCAGGATCACGACCTGATGGATGCCCGCTGCGGTACTCGTCCCCCGCGAGCGGGAGGTGCCCCCAGTCGCCGGCCCTGCGGCTCCGACCGCAGCGGCGAAGTACTCGTCGAAGAAATGCGTGCGAACCGCTTGATAGTTCTGCATGTACTCGAAGATCGCCGCGGCCTCGGGATCGGTCTCGGCGAGCTTGGCCGGGATCGTGTCGTCGAGCATGAACTCCCAGACGCCGGTGCCCGCACCGGCCACGAGCAGCTTGGCGTAGGGATCGCTGATCAGCGGATCCGCCTTGGCGGTCTCGGCGGCGCGCGCGGCGGCCACCATCACCGCGGTGCTGCCGACGCTCGTGGCGATGTCCCAAGTGTCATCGTCGGTGCGCAGTGCGCTCATCGTGTCTCCCGGATCATTTCCGCGGTGAGTAGCGCGCTGTGGACGCTCTCTTCGGCGAGGTCGTCAGGAACGGGCCGACCCAGCCGGGCCATCTCCGCACTGCTGTCGACCCCGCGCACGTGCCAGCCGTGACCGGCCAGCAACGCAGCCGCGTCGGCGCGGTTCGGCTCCTCGTAGATCAGCGCCTCGAAGTCGTTGTCCAACCCGAGTTGGCGGCGCAACCGCTCGGTACGTTCGCGCCAGGCGGCGCGCTGCTCGGCGGAGCGCTCACGGTGCGGCTGGAACGCCTCGACCGCGATGCGGCTGCCGGGTGCGCTGAGCGCGGTGACCATCTCGAACAGCCGATCCTGCGCATCGGCGGGTAGATACGGCAGCAGTCCCTCCGCTAGCCATGCCGTGGCACGTCGCGGCTGGAAGCCGGCGTCGATCAGTGCGGCCGGCCAGTCGTCACGCAGATCGACGGGGACGGCATGTCGGGTCGCGGCCGGAATCACCCCGTGCGCGTCGAGCGTGGCCGCCTTGTACGCGAGCACTTTTGGCTGGTCGATTTCGAAGACCGCCGTGCCGGACGGCCAGTCCAGCCGGTAGGCCCGCGAGTCCAGGCCCGCGGCCAGGATCACGACCTGACGGATGCCGGCTCCGACGGCAGCGGTGCCTGTCCCCCGCGAGCGGGAGGTGCCCCCAGTCGCCGACCCCACGGCTCCGGTGCCTGTCCCCCGCGAGCGGGAGGTGCCCCCAGTCGCCGACCCCAC
>Ga0153922_1000159_pt1 | contig 27183 bp, 29 predicted proteins | sample TSNJ006MetaG_FD_104723 | JGI IMG/M metagenome (GOLD analysis project Ga0153922, IMG submission 104723) | Attine ant fungus gardens microbial communities from New Jersey, USA - TSNJ006 MetaG | ecosystem: Host-associated > Fungi > Mycelium > Unclassified | place: USA: New Jersey, Brendon T. Byrne... | reverse complement strand
TGGGCAAATATTTTTTCAGCATAAGCAAAACAGGCAGTATCATTGAATACAGCCACCGCATAATCAGAAAAAGCAGTTCTTAAGTCAGAAACAATATTCTGGTCATTCTGCGAGAACTGTAAGGTGGTTGTATAGATTTCTTCTTTCTCCATATTGATCATCGCCGGAACCACAATGCAGATTCCCAGAACCTGTTCCCGGGATATGCGGCCGGGTATGAGCTCATCGATACATTGGCGGGAAAGTGTAACATAGGAGTCAGATACTCCAACCTCCTTACGTACAGCCGGCATAGTAATCCCACAAATATCGGTCAGGTGGGCATCTATGTAATGCTCTTCCCAACGAAGTACCGGTACATAATATTTTTCGCTGCGGATTTCCAGTGAATTTGGCTTTCGTCCTACTGTAGAGGGGGAAAGTGTCGTCCCAGAATCCAATATAAATCCCCGGGCAATCAACTCATCCACTAATGTGGAGACCGTGGTTTTGCTTAAGTTCGTCTGCTTTGCCAAGGCAGCGCGGGAAATTCCTCTGTTTTGATAGATACATGAGTAAAGCAGTTTTAAATTTGTATCTTTGATTAATTGTTGATTTATAAGCTTCAATAAAAGATATCCCCTTTCTCCCGATATAATAGTAAATGGAACGAACTAATTATAGATTAGCACAGATAAAAACAAATAACAAGGTATTTTAACAATGGACTAAAAATAGTTCGGACGGTTTACTAATTCGATATAAAAAGTTGTGTTTACGAAAATATTAATGAAATTCCATTGACAATGAAATAGTATAATGATATTATGCAAATATACAAGCGAATGAGATGGGTTGAAGAAAAAGATGGTAAATATGTACATAAAAGTGGTAAAAAAGCAGGAAATATAATAAATAAAAGAAGTTATGCTGTTGTTGGGACAGCAGAAAGTAAGGAATGGATTAATAAAAAAGAATATGCGTATGGAAACAAAAATTATAAAAACCCAGTGCATATTTTATTTTTTGATTAATTAGTACGACCAATGAACAAATAAAAAGAAGGGTGGAGAATAAAGTATGAAAATCGGACTGTTAGGATGTGGAGGAATGGGCATCACGCATAATCTGGCTTTGAAGGCACTGTCAGAGAAGCTGGATATTGGTGTGGTTGCTTTGGCAGATGCCCGGGATGAATTTCTCGAAAAAGCGGCAGTACAGTGGCCGGGGGCAAAAAAGTATCGGAGCGGAATGGATCTGATCCAAAAGGAGAAGCTGGATTTGCTGCATATATGCCTGCCAAGCTATCTGCATACGGAACATGCAGTAGCAGCTATGGAACGGGGAATGAATGTGTTTATAGAGAAACCGGTTTGTCTGACCCAAGAAGAATGCCGGACTTTATTAGAAACAAAAGAGCGTACAGGTGTACAGGTTATGGTTGGCCAGGTGGTGCGTATATTTGACGAGTACCGTTATTTAAAACAGGTTTATGATGAAAAAACATATGGGGAATTGAAATCGATTGTTATGTCAAGAATCGGCGGAGCTGCGAATTGGGGCTTTGAAAATTGGTTTCATAATGAAGCGAAAAGCGGAACTGTGATTCTGGATCTGCATATCCATGATTTGGATTTTTTGCGTTATATGTTGGGGGATCCGGATAGTTTTGAAGTGAAAGCAACTGCTTTCGATTCTGGGGTGGTGAATCAAGTTGTTGCACAATATCAATTTGGAACTACCTTCGCTGTTGCAGAAGGTTTATGGGATATCTCGCCTTCACTGCCTTTTGAGGCCCGCTTCAGAGCATGTTTTGAAAAAGGAACTATCATTTTTGAAGGAAACAAAGACCCTGTTTTAATGGTTTATCTTCCGGATGGCAGTTCTTTTGCTCCAGAGCTTTCACGTGAGTTTGAGAAGGTTAGTCATTCAGCAGGCATCAATGTGTCTGATCTGGGACCGTATTATACTGAAATCAAGTATTTTATCGAGTGCCTGCAGACTAAAAGAGAACCGGTAATTGCTACTTTAGAAGAAGGTATTCAGAGTGTGCGTTTGGCTTTGTCAGAATTAGAAGCAGCAAAACAGTACATTCAGAAACAATAGAAATCTATTTTACAAGGAGGTAGGATATGAAGAGAAAGGTAGTAGCAGTATTAATGTGTGTAACAATGGTGGGGATGATGTTAGCTGGTTGTGGCAGCAGTTCAGGTTCAACTGGGGAAGACGCTAAAAGCGATTCCGGTAATGAATCAAAAGAAGAAGTGGTGCTTAAAGTATTTGATGCACATGCATATGGTCTGGAGCAATATGAAGAAATGGTTCAGCAATTTGAAGAAGAACATTCGGGCGTGAAAATTGAAGTCCAGCATGCACCTAATGATTATGATACTTTGCTTCAGGCAAGAGTAAATTCAGGCGATATTCCGGATGTGTTCGACGTAGAGGCGGGTACAAAGGCTCAGAGCTATTATGAATATGCATATAATTGGACTGATGATAAAGAGAATACTGATTCTTTCCATGAAGATGCTTTAGCCGGTGGGACAGATGCCGAGGGAAAGATTATGAGTCTTCCATGGACTTATGAGAATATGGGTATTATCTACAACAAAGATTTATTTGCAGAAGCTGGAATTACAGAATTACCTCAGACAATGGATGAACTTGAAGCAGCGTGTGAAAAACTGGATGCAGCAGGCATTACCGCGTTTGCTCTGGCGGGAAAAGAAAACTGGGTACTAAGTCAGTTGGTTACCCATTTCATGATGGATAAATCACTGGATGCAAAAGGTGTGGTAGATAAGATCGGAAGTGGCGAATTAACTTTTGACAATATGCCGAATTTTAAAAATGTTTTCCGTTTTCTGGATTTGGCCGTGAAATATGGTCCGGCCAAACCACTTGAGGTTGATTGGGAAATCAGTGAGAATATGTTGGCAAATAATGAAGCGGCGATGATTCATATGGGTGACTGGTGTCAGTCCACACTGGATTCTTTTAATCCGGATGCAAATCTGGGATTTTTGCCTTGTCCGGTAAGCGATAAAAAAGAGGATACCACATTGCTTTCATCTTGTAACTGGACCTATATCGTGAATAAGGATTCTGAAAATCTGGAGCTGGCCAAGGAGTATTGTGAATTTATCCTGACATCGGATATGGGACAATACTGGATGTGCGATGGCGTTGGGGCAGTACCGGCGGTTAAGAGTGATAAAGAAGTGCAGGGAAAACTGGCAAATGATGCTAAAAATTACGTCGCAGAAGGAAAGACGAATGGGTGGATCCATACTATTGCACCTACTGGCTATGGGGATGCGGTAGGTCCGATGATTCAAGGATATATAAGTGGAGACCTGACAGCGGAAGAGGTGACTGCTCAGATGCAGGCGTTCTGGGAGTCTTAAGGTAAAGGGGGATTCTTTTGAAACGAAAGAAACTAAAAGATTTTTTGATCTTTGCAATGTTTGTATTTCCGGCCGTAGCATTTGTTCTTTTTGCAACAGACATCCCATTCTTTATGAACCTCTATTATTCTTTCTTTAACTGGAATGGTGTAAGCAGGGATATGGCATTTGTGGGCTTTGATAATTTTATTAAGATTTTCAGCAATGACGGACTTTTTTGGAAAAGTGTGCAGTTCACTTTGAAATATGCGGTATTCTATGTTGTAATTGTGAATGCCATTGCTTTTGTCATTGCCCTGGTGCTGTCAAAAGAAAAAAAGTCATCGAGTGTGGTACGGGCATTTTATTATGTGCCATATATTATCAGCCTTACGGCAATTGGGCTGATCTGGAAGTTTATCCTGGGACCGGGTTTTGGGGCGTTATATGATATGACCGGATGGGAGTTCTTTGACTGGAGCTGGCTGGGAACGGGGAAACTGGCATTTATCGTAGTGGTGGTAATGACTGTATGGCAGAATGTCGGCTTTTACATGGTCAATTATATTGCCGGAATTGTTACTATCCCGAAAGAATTGCTGGAAGCGGCACAAATTGATGGTGCAACCCGCTTTCAGACAGTCTGGAAAATTACTGTGCCGCTGATCATGCCATCCATTTCCATCTGTATGTTGACGGCATTGACCTTTGCTTTTAAGCTGTTTGATGTGATTATGGTATTTACCAAAGGGGGGCCGGCAAATGCAACCATGTCGGTAGCGTATAACATTTATCAGGAAGCGTTCGTGAATGGCAAGTACGGTCTGGCAACTGCTAAATCGCTGGTATTTGTAGCCTTTGTTTTGGTGGTGACAGTAATTCAGCTGCGGGTTACCAAAGGGAAGGAGGTGGAAGCCTAATGAAACGCAGAAAGATATCAATCACAAATGTGCTTGTTTTTGTCGCTTCGGTGTTATGGCTTTTACCGCTATTGATTATTTTCCTGAATTCATTTAAGCCATATAATGATATGATGCAGCATTTTCTGGCGTTGCCAAAAAGTTGGAATCTGGATATGTATTTTGAGACCTGGAGCAAATTTAATTTTCCGACTCTGATCATGAATACATTGCTGTATACCGTAGTGTCCGTAATTGGAATTATGATTCTGGCACCAATGGCGGCATATAAGCTGGCGAGAACCAAGTCGAAGCTCAGTACGCTTTGCTTTGTTGTGATCATTATGCCGATGATGGTTCCGTTTCAATCGTATATGATCACCCTGACCCGACTGGTGTCAAAGGTGGGGTTGATTGGGACGAAGACGGGTTATATTCTGGTGACGATTGGGCTATTAATGCCTTTGGCGGTATACATGATCCATGGCTTTGTGAAAAATGTACCGATTGAGTTGGAGGAGTGTGCCAAGATTGATGGCGCAGGGAAGCTGCGAATCTATTTTCTGATCGTATTTCCACTTTTAAAACCCATTTTAACAACGGTCATTGTGCTGGATGCGTTAGCAACCTGGAATGACATTATTACAAACCAGTTGATTGTCGGGAGTAATGCAGCGGCGATGAACTTACAAAACGCTTTATATATGCAGTTTTCAGCTCAGACATCCGACTGGGAACATGCTCTTCCGGGGATTGTGATGTCGATGATCCCCAGCTTGATTTTCTTTATTGTAATGCAGAAAAATATTGTTGGCGGCGTTACGGCCGGAGCTATAAAAGGGTAGAGGAGAAAGAAGATGAGAATAGGTGTGCTGGTAGAAGTATTTGCAAATACGAATGTAGATGAAAAGTTTGCAGAAGTCCGTGCTATGGGTATGGAAAGTATACAGTTGGTCACCTGGGATAAAGATGTAATGTGTGATGCCACGGCGCAATCGATAAATGAAGCCGTCCGGAAACATGGAATTGATATTACTGCCTTCTGGTGTGGCTGGGAGGGACCGAAGACCTGGGACTTCTATGATGGTCAGTTGACCCTGGGCCTGGTTCCGGCGGCTTTTCGCTTTCAGCGTTTGCAGATGCTTATGCAGGGATCGGATTTTGCCAGGAAAATTAATGTTAAGGATTTGGTAACCCATGTGGGATATCTGCCGGAAAACCCTTATGATTCGGTTTATCAGGAGATTGTTGTTGTGCTGAAAGCGCTTGCTGGCAAGTGCAGGGAGAACGGACAGAATTTCCTCTTTGAAACCGGACAGGAGACCCCTGTTACTTTAAGACGTATAATCCAGGATATTGGGTGTGACAATGTCGGAATTAATCTGGATCCGGCGAATCTGATCATGTATGGAAAGGGAAATCCGATAGATGCATTGGAGGTATTTGGCGAATATGTTCTAGGCATTCATGGAAAAGATGGCTGCTATCCAACCGATGGGAAGCAATTAGGCAGCGAAATGCCTCTTGGTCAAGGAAAAGTCAATTTCCCGGTCTTTATTGAAAAATTGAAGGAAGTTGGCTATCAGGGTGATATTACGATAGAACGGGAAATCTCCGGTGAAGAGCAGAAAAAAGATATTCTGGCGGCCAAGGCGGTACTGGAAACGTTGATTTAGTGCTCATTTGGACAACAAGTTCTGGAGATTATGGTGAAAGGGTAATGGAGCATATTGGGATATAAATCAGGCAGGGAAGGAGCACCTTCCCTGCCTGATAACATTATTTGCGTTTCAGTTCACACAAAATTTTTTCGATTTCACGAATACTTTCTCTGACTTCTGCAAGACCTCTCTCCAGATCGCAAACGCCTTCTCTGACATCTGCAAGACCTTCTTCAATTTCACAAACACCTTCTACTGCGTCGGAAAGGGCTTCTTCGATTTCACGAATTGCTTCGCGCTCGCGTTTACACTCATCTTTCTTCGGGCATTCGCATTTGCATTTGTTGTCTTCTCTACAATCATGATGGCAATCGTTTTTCTTTGGGCAGCCGGATTTTCCGCCGCTTACCCAAACATGGTTGTATTGTTCACCCATAATGTTTTTTCTCCTTTTTCTTTATTTAATATACTATATGTGGAAATCTGGAATGAGTGAAAAAAAAGATGGATTTTATCAAAAATAAAATAGTTTTGAGATATTATGTTGGAAATAGCGGAATCTGGGGGGTGCCAAAAGGCTTGTTATTATAATATGTGGACTGCCAGGACACCACTGTGTGCCAGGAGAGGTGCGGTACACAGCGGCTGGGTTTTGATAGTTTATAAGTTTAGTATAGAAAGATAGAAAAAGTCTGATGGATTGATTTGTAGATGGTAAACAAATAAAGAATGTGGTAAAATAGTGAGAAACAATAGCAAAATAATAGACTATATCATGTTATTCGCAAGACAACCAAAAAATAGGAGGGCGTTACAGTGAAAGAATATCTTGGACAAGAAATAAAAAAGCTTGGTTTTGGGATGATGCGATTGCCGCAGAAAGATGGTGCCATTGACGTTGAGCAGACGAAAGAAATGGTGGATCTGTATATGGAAGCAGGATTCAGCTATTTTGATACATCATGGGGATACCCGGGGTCAGAAGAAGCGATCAAAGCTGCACTGGTAGATCGGTATCCGCGGGAACAGTACATATTAGCGTCAAAATGTCCGGTGTGGATTGCTAAGACAACAGAAGCGGCACAGCAGATGTTGGATACTTCCCTGGAACGGGCTGGTATCTCATATTTTGATTATTATCTGCTGCACAATCTGGGTGAACACCGGACCCACTTTTTTGATGACTACGATATCTGGAATTTTCTTGCGAAGAAGAAAAAAGAGGGAGTGATCAAACATGTAGGTTTCTCCTTTCACGACAAAGCAGATGCACTGGATGAGGTATTGAAAGCACATCCGGAAATGGAATTTGTTCAGCTTCAGATTAATTATGCTGATTGGGAAAACCCTTCGGTGGAGTCTGAAAAATGCTATAAAGTTGCAATGAAACACAATAAACCGGTGATTATCATGGAGCCGGTAAAGGGCGGTACACTGGCAAACCCACCGGAACAAGTCACTGATATCTTTAAAGCAGCAGATCCGACAGCGTCTCCTTCGTCCTGGGCTATCCGCTATGCAGCGTCGCTGGAGGGAGTGATCACGGTTCTTTCCGGGATGTCAGATAAAGAGCAGGTAAAAGATAATATTTCTTATATGAAAGATTTTAAGCCGTTGACCAAGGAAGAGTATGAAGTAGTGGAAAATGCGCGGGTATGCATTGCTTCATTTCCGACAATTCCTTGCACTTCCTGTGCCTATTGTATGAAAGGATGTCCAAAATCCATTGCTATCTATGGAACCTTTGAGGCGGTAAACATCGAGAAAAGGTATGGTGATCTGGACGCAGCGAAAGGGAAGTACGGTTGGAATACGAAGGGACACCGTTGGGGGAAGGCGTCTGATTGTATTGAATGCGGAAAATGCGAAGAGGTCTGTCCGCAGCATATTTCTATTCGTGAAGAACTTAAAAAAGCGGCGGCTCTTTTAGAAGACTAGAAAGAGGAGCAGCGAATAAAACAATTTAAGTTAAATCTGAAAACAGGTGGGCAAACTATAATATGTAATTGGTATGCTTACCTGTTTTATGTAGATGAAGATTCCATTTGTGGTGTTATAATTTATTCATGGGAATATTTGAAAAAGTCTTGGATGTTCTGGGAGAGTGGAGGCATGAATATATTGCTTACCAGCAAGCTGAGAAAAGGATTTAGAATATAGAGACTTAGATTATAAGGGTTTGGAGCATAAGGGTCTAAGTTATAAAGAACTTAGGTCATAATGATAGGAGGGTGGTAGGAAATGAGAGAAATTAATTGTGTTGCGATTGTGGGGATGGGGGCATTGGGGCTGCTATATGGAGAGCGCATTGCAGCAGCTGTTGGTAATGAGAATGTATTCTTTGTGGCTGATGAAGAGCGAGCAGACAGATATCAACATGCTGTTTTTACGATTAATGGTACAGTAAAGGATTTTCAGATCGTGTCTGCTCAGGAAGCAGAAATTGCGGATTTAGTGATTGTAGCAGTGAAGTATAATGGACTTTCCCAAGCACTTGGTATAATGAAAAATTGTGTGGGTGAAACGACTACAATTATTTCAGTAATGAATGGGATCAGCAGCGAGGACATCATTGGCGCCTGTTTTGGCAAAGAGAAGGTATTGTACACAATTGCCCAGGCGATGGATGCGATGAAACTTGGTTATGATTTGAAGTATACTAAGTATGGTGAGATCCGGATTGGGATTAAAGATACTGCCCAGAAAGAAAGATTGGATGAGGTGATCCGGTTTCTGGAGCGAGCCAATATTCCGTATGTAGTGGAAGCGGATATTATGCATCGGTTATGGAGCAAATTTATGGTGAATGTGGGAATTAATCAGACCTGTATGGCTTATGAAGCTACCTACGGAGAAGCATTAGTACCGGGAGAAGCTTATGATACTGTTCTTGGGGCTATGCGGGAAGTGATCGCATTATCACATCGGGAACAGATTGACCTTACCGAGCATGATTTGGAAAATTATATAGAGATATTAAAAACTCTTTCACCCGATGGAGCACCCTCCATGCGTCAGGATGGAATAATGAAACGACCATCTGAAGTAGAAATGTTTGCGGGAACAGTACTTAAAATGGCGAAAAGGCATGGACTCTCAGTACCGGTAAATGATATGCTTTATAAAAGGATCAAAGAGATGGAAGCACATTATTAATGTGGGAAATTGATTGGTATTCCTAAGGAACTGTCTGGAGATACCCGGCCATATTGCCCAAACTCCCAGGTTATTTTCAGACAGTTCCTTAGAACCAGACGGTTTAGGAGTGGTAATATGGGAATTAAGGATTATGTTAAAAAGGTCAAAGAGGGATTTGTCGCAAGGGAAGTGCGAAATATGGATTTCCCTGCTTTTCATGATACGGATGTTTGCAGAGAAAGGATTATTTTTGAAGGAAAGGTCCAACAGGTAGGATTTCGGTTTGAAACACAGTTAATTGCAGAAAATTTAGGTCTGACAGGAATAGCGATCAACCAAAGTGATGGCAGTGTTCTGGTGGAACTGCAGGGGTCTGCCGAGAAGATTGAATATTTGATTTATCGTATACATCAGATGCATTGGATCAAGATTGAAAGGTACACGATCACGGATATTCCTATAGTGATGAATGAAAAGCATTTTATCAGCAAATATTAAGGTCAATCAGAAAGAGAGATGGAAGTCTTGTCGTCGTGCTAGGAGTTTGGTACAATAGTGTTTATAAAAAATAACAAAAGTACAATTAGCAGGAGAACGAAAACATGAAGCTTTTAATTAACCAATCTACCGATCCGACTTTTAATCTGGCGTTGGAAGAGTATGCTTTGACCCAAATGAAACATGATATAATTATACTGTGGAGGAATCTGCCTTCGGTGATCATCGGTTGCAATCAGAACGCTGTAGAGGAAATGGACTTAGACTATATTCAGGATAACAATATTACCGTAATCCGTCGGCTGTCTGGGGGCGGAGCTGTATTCCATGACTTGGGAAACATTAACTTTACTGTCATCCATGAACTGGGAAAAGATGATTTTAGTAACTATCAAAAATTCACCTCTCCAATCTGTGATTTTCTCCAGAGCCTCGGTGTAGATGCCCGACTTCAGGGGAGAAACGATCTGACCATTGACGGGATGAAGTTCTCAGGCAATGCTCAAGCGGTAAAGAATAACCGAATCATGCACCATGGAACCATCCTTTTTAATGCTGATGTAGATCATTTAGCTGGGGCGCTCAAGCCAAATCAGGTCAAAATCGAGAGCAAAGGTGTGAAATCTGTTCGCAGTCGGGTCACAAACGTAGCAGATCATCTGCCTGTTTCCATGTCGGTAGAGGAGTTCTTCGATCGGATGGCGGAGTATTTCCGCAAATCCACGGACAGCATTACTGAATATGTACTAACTCCGAAGGACATTTCCGCTGTGCGTGAACTGGTTGAGGAGAAATACGGTTCATGGGAGTGGAACTTCGGAAAATCCCCTGATTACAACTATGAGCGAATAGTCCGGTTTCCGTTTGGCATTGTTGATCTGCGGCTTACCGTTACCGCTGGAATTATGGAGCAGGTTAACATTTTTGGAGACTTCTTTGGCGTTCAGGATAAAGCCGCTCTGGAACAGCAGTTATCCGGTGTTCGGCATTATCGGGATGATATCAGCCATGTTTTGGAAAGGATAGACCTGAAACAATATATCCATGGTATTACTGTGGATGAGTTTTTGGATTTGTTTTGAATTAGACATTCAGGAAAGTTTAGCACAGTATCAGATGAAATTTTTCTGTTTTCGCTTTTTAAGAAGCTATATGGATGCTACTGTGGGAAGATAGGGTGATTGTTATAAATTTTCATTGACTGCTATTTTGGGGTAAGGAATTTGTGCTACTTTTTCTTCATAAACGCTTCTAAACTTTCCCTCATTTTCGTCAATATATCCTTCGAAAAACACCTCGTCAATATCTTCAGAATTAAAGAAAAACACATCCTGACTTATATGACCTTCAGGATAAAGACATCCTGAATAATCGAAATATCCAACAATTCCATTTTGATTTGACAAGGGAAAACGATTTAAGACCATGAGCTTTCTTTCTCCTTGTTTTAATCGAACCACTGAGCCGATTGAAAGTATTTTCATTTGTTACCTCCATTCAATTTCATTAATATTTGCAATACCATTTTTATAAAGTTTATATCTCTTAATTGGTTGAAAACTAAAACCACAAAGTAATATTAACACCCAGGTTAATGCCGTAACCATGAGAATATGTGTATTATTAAATATAAAAAACAGCCATACCGATAGAAGCCAAATAATAATACTAACTCCAATCGTAATACTGATTATCAAAATATCTTTTTTAAACTTTTTTCTGCCTCTGACTACATATTCATTCATTTGCTCTGATGAAACTCTTAGTTCATATACTGATCTATCAATCATTTTACTAATATATTTTATAATTAAATAAACCGCTGTGCATCCAATAGCCAAAACCACCGCTAATAATAGCCAGACAATTACTTCATTCTTTGGAGGCATAAATAGTCGATTCAAAATATCTCCCATCACAGCGCCTAGCAAAAGTACTATATAAATACTCCATGTTGGAAAATTAAAATCATTTGGACATTTATACATCTTGTTATTTTCAGTATCATAAAAGTAGCGTGATTGGCATTCATCTATATAAAACCCTATCCAAGACCTCTTCATTCTTTACAACCTCTTGATCAATAGGCATATCTCCTATCTTTTAACTTGTGTTATCTTATTTGCTTAATTCAATATCGTCACTATGAGAACACATTGGCAACACCGCTGAAAAGTCCGGATATGGCATTACCGATACCCTCTTTTACGTTAGAGGCAACTTCACAAACATTATTCTTAATATCGCATGCAAAATTGCCCACCGTTTCGGCAATCTTTTCTTTGTTATCGTATATCCAATCAACAGCGAAACTTCCAACTGCACCTATTATCCCTCCTACAATTGCACCTGCTACAGTTCCAACAATAGGAATTGGGATCGAGCTTCCAATAACTCCACCTACTTTAGCACCTACTGCCATTCCAGCCATGACAGACGCTGTATGCCCAACTGCTTTTACACCAGCCGCTACGGTGTCTTGTCCACTGGCCTTTAGTCGTGCAAATTCAAATACACCATATGCAATGGGAGTTCCATACTTTACCACACCTCTTGCAACCGAAGTCAGAAATGTTGGTGATTCGGTAATCAGATACTCTCCTCCACCCGCCAAAGCCGCTACTAAACCACGATTCATAAATAGAGTGGTACCCTGCTTGATCAATCCAGGAATTGCTACTGCTACTTTCTTCATTGACATCTTGGTGAGCATAGCCACACCAGTTGTTGGTCCATATTCTAACAGAATATATTTTAGATTTTCCCATGTGATTTGATCGATCAAACCTTGTTTATACTCTTCATCCAATTTGTTATTCAGTTCTTCAAGTAGCTGTGTTCTATGTTCTTCTATCATACTTAATACATCAGTATACCAATTTTGTTTACATACATTTCCTGCAGCATACACTGACACACCATCGCTAGTTACAATATTTGACATATATTCTAAAATCTTAAATAATCTGCTTAAATCACTCTCTAAAACAGCCGAAAAATCTGAACCGCTCAAAACTTCAATTTTATCGATTGCATCCTCCAAATATTCCAAGGCATCCTCAATTGCAATTTCAATATTATCTGTAGATACTTTTCGTATGCAAGACCTTAGATTAAGGGAATTGCATATAGAAATCTGTTCTTCTATTTCGTTATCGCAAAATAAAATTTTATTTTTAAAAATTAATAGTTTGGAGTGTTTAATATCATCAAGATAATCAACATCAATGCGAGCACTGTCAGAAGCATCTACGTTAATCGCTCCTCTTTTTAATTTCTCCAAAGCGTTTTCTGCATCATTCAGACAAATACTTAACATATCAATTGCCATATAATGTACTTCCTGAAAAAAGGTTTTAAAAGAATCTGCTATTTCACCGCTGAAATCCTCGGCAGCTACTATCTGATTAGTTGCATTTTTAAGATTCTCTAATTCTTCCTGTACAGACTGCATATTATCTTTTAAATCACTAATCTCTTCTATGTCGCTGCATCTGGGTATTCTGAGATTTGCCTTTAAAGTTTCAAACATTAAGATTTGAGAATTTAAGGATGCTATTTCCTGTTTTTTATATGTTATTTCATCAGCTATTACAGAAATTACTATATCTTCCGTTTTATTCAGATAATTCTGGATATCATCCACTATATCATCCTGCATATCAAAAAACTTATCCTCATTCTTGCCTCTAAAATCAGAGCAGCTATCCAGGTTTATATAAGTATTAACAAGGCTAGAAATCTGCTTCTCTGTGTTTTCTATCCTGCTTGATATATCTTTCAGATTTACTATTTCATTTTCCGAAGTTAATATCTTCTGTTCATTTACGGCTACCTGATTATTATAACTTGTTGTTTGGGCTCTATATGCTGCCATATCTGAAGAATATCCCAAGTTTTCACCTCCTCGTATATTTAATAGGTTAATATATTTTGGAATAAAATGTCAAGTATTATTTGCTGACCCTGAGAAATCTCCCCGAGGATAAAGGCTGGTATTTTAAGAGAAACGGCGGAAGCCATGATATCTATACTTAGACGCTGAAGCAGACGGAGACAGGAGAAACTTAAAGAACGGTATATGGATGTATTGAAATATCCTCATTGAATGTAGATGATATTAAACATTTTTTCAAGCCTTGTAAAGCGTTTGGCGGGGTAGTATAATGAGATATTATTTGGAAAGGGGCGGTACCTATGGAGAATAATCTGCTCGAATTGCTAATGCTTGAGAAGCAAAAAACGGAATTGACTGAACTGTTGAAGATCAATCAGAAGACCCGCAACTTTGGATTGAGTCTTACACCTGAAGAGGCAAAGGAGCTGGTGATATGCCGTGATAAAAGCCTTCAGCAGTATCAGCGTGTTGAGTTCGGTAAAAGTATTCTCGAAAAGTTGATTTTTGCCTTCTGCGATTCCCAGCATATCAATCAGGATAACTATGTAAAAACGATGGCAGAGTTGCAGGACATCTTTTATGGATTTAAAAACGAAGTGGAGGATCGGATGACCGATGATGAGCTTTTGAACTTCATGAAAGAACAGTTTGAAACAGTGTGTGAAGGAGACTTGGATTATTTAGCCGAGACGTGTCTGCCCCGACTTGCTGGAGCTATTCGTTCTGGTTATACAGGATATCAAAAAACAGAAGCAAAGAAGGTGTATGAAAAACTTTCTGAAGAAAAGCGGTGGGACAAAGATCTGTATATGGAGGTGGTCAAAGAGTTGTTCTGGTAAAGCTAAGCTGAAAAAGAATTGCCCGGGGCAAAGAAATTATTAGTGTGAATAAGAAGGGGAGGCTGGGTGATGGATTATAAGCCGGAAGAGTTGTTGGCATTGATAACCAGGTTGTCAGAAAAATACACATCAAAGGAAAGCAGTTCGGTAACTTATGAAACTGCCAGAAGGCTTATGGAGGCAGTAGTATATTGCATCGAGGAAGGCTTGGGAACAGATAAGAATCAGATTTTGGCTAAGGAATGGCCTGACTGTGAGACTGCGTATCAGCAAGGGTATACTGCTATTATTGAAAAAACATATAAAGCCAAAGCGGTCTACGAACGAATTCTTGACAAGTTTTATGATTATAGATGTCAGAATTACCGGGAGACGATAATCGAAGGAATTCCGGCGTTTTTTCTGCACTATGATGCAAAATATGCACCTCAAGATCATCTGCTGACGCTGGATTACCCAACCCTGGCGATGCGATATGACAAGTGTGGAATACGCTTGATTCTGGAATATTTAGACGGAGTCGAGCAGGAGATGAATTTTCTGAGGACCTTTTCCTCAGAGGCTGTGTGTGAGCTGCTGGAAAGGATAATGCCCGAATATAAATCAACATATATGGGTAATATCTGTGAGCCGGTTTTGCTTAATATAATTGGCTTGGTAATAGCAGATCGGCCAATTCATAGCTTGCTTATGGGGGCAGATGATTATCAGGAGATTAAAGATTATTTCGGCCAGGACAGTAAAGAACGAATTCAGCAAAAGATTAATGGTATCATTGGTTTGGTTTTAAAAAAGCTTCACAAAACAGGCATGACTGATTATTTTCAAAAAGTGTCAGGCGCATATGCAGTAAGAATTAAAAATGGGATAAGAAATGATTCGTTGGGTGCTGTATTTGGGGATTGAGGGGGATGCCACAAAATGTATCTTGGAGCGGGGGCTGGTCGTAAGGTTTTGGGTCATATTTAGAGATTTCAATTGGTGTGGTGGTGTGGTCTGTGGTATCATGGTAACGAAGTCTGAATGATGAAGGGAGAAAAATTATGCCGAGAATGAGACGAAGAGATCATGAGATTGAGACGTCAGAAGAGATGCTTCAGGTGCTGGATACTTGTAAGGTGATTCGGATTGGGATGTATGATGAAGATGGAATATATATTTTACCGATGAATTTTGGCTATAGCTATGAAGGAGATGAGCTGGTATTCTATATTCATGGAGCGCTGGAAGGGAAAAAGTTGGATTTGATAAAAGATTGTCCAAAGGTTGGGTTTGAACTGGACTGTGACCATGAGTTGATTGAAGGCAGGATTGCCTGCCAGTATGGATACCGCTATGCTAGTATTGTGGGGAATGGAACTGCTGAAATTGTGGAGGACCCGCAGGAAAAGATGGCGGGGTTGAGTATTTTGATGAAATGCCAGACCGGGAAAGATTTTGATTTTGATGAACGTTTGGTAACGATTGTATCGGTGATTAAGATAACTGCCGGGGAGTTTCATGGTAAGAGAAGAGAGTAAAGGGCTGATGAAATTTTACTTTGTACCGATGGAAGGGATTACCGGATATGTTTTCCACAATGCATTTCATTCCTGTTTTCCTTATAGCGGAGAGAAATGGGCTGCAGGGTAACATATTTTTTCGGACAAAACAATATAATGGCAAAAAGGAGATTTGCATCATGAATGAACATTATAAATTTGTAAATCTGCCATTGCCATATCCTTATGATGGATTGGAACCCTATATTGATACGAAAACGATGGAGCTGCATCATGATCGGCATGCGCAGACGTATGTTGATAATCTGAATAATATATTAAAGGATTATCCCCAGTTGCAGAATCTGACTTTGAAGCAGTTGATTACTAATGTGGTGTCTTTTCCCCAGGAAATTCAGGTTCCGATTTTGAATAATGCAGGAGGAGTTTACAACCATCAGTTTTATTTTGCCGGGATGACGGATAAGCGTGGCGATGGACCGAAGGGGGCTCTGGAAAGTTACCTGAATATGGTATTTGGTTCTTATGAAAAGTTTCAGCAGAAATTTCAGACGGAGGCTTTGTCGGTATTTGGATCGGGGTATGCCTGGCTGGTGGTAGATCAGTTTGGGATGCTTCGAACTTTGACAACACCGAATCAGGGGACGCCGGATTTTCAGCGGTATTGTCCTGTTATTTGCTTGGATATTTGGGAACATGCTTACTATTTGAAGCATTATAATATGCGGGCAGATTATGTGAAGGATTGGTTCCAGGTGGTGAATTGGGATATGGCGAATCGTAATTTTATGACTGGACTTAGTGGAGAGTGTTTTTACGGGTTGGAGTTATCGACGGTTTATAATCCGATGTAGAGGGATAAAAAAGAGTTGTGAGAAATCGTGGCTCTTTTTTTGTGTGTGGGGGAAGGGTCAAAAGCCTGCGGGGCCTGCCTGGGAATATGGATATGTGGTGTGGGATAAGAGCGGCATCAAAGCGTATATTTTGAATTTGGATTAATCTTCCCTTGTTTATAAAGTGTAATTGCGGGCTTTTCCGCAAGTGTTTCTGATTACCAGTTTTGGCGATATCACAATTTGAATGGGTTCCTTTACATTTTCAGATTGTTCAAAAAGATCAATCATCGACTGGGCGGCCGTTTGGCCCAGCAAATATCTGGGCTCTTCGATTGTGGTAAGGTTTATCTTTGGCAGGGAGGCATATTCCACATTATCGACTCCAATTACAGAGATGTCCTTGGGAATATCGAAGCCATGTTTCCAGAGATATTCCAGAACTCCTAATGCGATACTGTCATTACTTGCAAAAAAGGCAGTAGGCCGTTCATTTTTCCCCATTATTTTTCTCGTTGCGTCAAATCCGCCTTCTCTGCTTGGAAATGTTTTTATGATAAGGTTGCGGTTGATGTTAGAAAAATGTTTTTTTATGGTATCACAATATGCGGTAAAACGTGTATGGAATGTGTCGGTCTCTTCATTTCCGCAAATGCAGGCAATATTTACATGCCCTAAAGAAATTAAATAGCTTGTTGCTATCTGGGCAGCTGCATAGTTATCAATCGTTATATAGTTGGCGTTAACGCCCTTTGGAATATTTGAGGTAAATATAACAGGTATTTTATCATCGATATAGCGCAGTTTTTTATAAGAGTTATCGCTGATGGGATCCATAATGATACCTTTGACTTTTGAATCTACCAGCATTCTTACGCATTCGGTTTCTGTTTTTGGATCTGAATTAGAGTTGCACAGGAAAACACTTAGACCTTCTGTACTTAATCGATCCTGAATTCCCTTTACCAGCAAAGGAAAATAGGGATTCGTAATATCCGGCACGACGACTCCGACGATTGTTGAACGATTAGTTGCGGAGATTGCAAAACCATTATTGCGAACATAGCCTAGTTCGTTGGCGATCGCATTTATTTTTTTGCGCGTTTTAATATTAACCAGCGGATTATCATTAAGTGCTCTGGAAACCGTTGCCAAAGTATATCCGGATTTATCTGAAATATCTTTTAGTGTCGTTCTCATAATTTTTCACATCCATTTAAGAAATTTTGTGTTATTCAGTAGGAGTTAAAACTTCCTCTGAACCAAGTTTCACTTTATGTAAATAATAGACATATCATTCTGAAATGTCAATGTGAATTCTTCAAATTCTTTGAAAATTTATATAAAATATAATTAATTTTCGCATAAGGCAAAAAAATAGAAATATTTAGTAATTTAATATTATGGTTATGGAAAAATTTTAACGATTAATATAAGTTAAACGATAAAAAAATAAATATAAAATTATAAATTATTATATTTATTTATAAATCTATTATAAACAGAAAGCAATAATGAATAATTTTAATCGTGTTAAATAATAGAAAAATTAGCAAAAACAACAGTATTTTTTCGTGCCATTGATGAAATTGTAGTGATTATGATACAATAATCGTGTAAAAAGAAAAAATATTTGGAAATAACAAACGAAAGGTGGCTTTGTCTTATGGAAAAGATGTTTAGCAACGTGAAATTTGGAGCTCATCCAATTAACTGGTGCAACGATGATATGGACAATCTCGGTGATGAGTATAGTTTTGAGGATATTGTTGACCAGGCATCCCAAGCCGGATATGTAGGAATCGAGCTTGGAAGAAAATTCCCTCGTGATCCCAAAATATTAAAACCAGAACTTGAAAAAAGAGGACTCAGTCTCACAAGCGGTTGGTGTGATACGATGTTCGGATGTGAGGAACTTCGGGATAAATTCTTTGATGAATTTAAAGAAAAAGCAATGTTTTTCAAGGAGATGGGCTGTAAATTCGTGATTGCGGCAGAAGGTACCGGGTCTTCCTGCTGGGATCCAAGAGAGTACAGGGCAGAAAAAGGCGTGCAGAAATTCAATGAGAAAGAATGGAAGTTATTTGCTGATGGTCTGAATGCGGCAGGGGCGTTTTGTAAAGAACAGGGAATGATACTTGTGTATCATGTACATACTGGAACATGTGTGGAAACACATGAAGAGACACAAAAGATGTGTGATCTGACAGATCCTGATCTTGTGTACATTTTAGCAGACACAGGACATCTTCACTTCTGCGGCGTGGATATTCCGAAATTTTTTGAATACTTTGCAGACCGGATCAAATACGTGCATCTAAAAGATATCCGACCACTTGTTCTGGAGGTTGTAAAGCAGTTTAACGTTGATTTTAACAACGCTGTTAAGGCTGGGATTTTTACCGTACCGGGTGATGGATGTATTGACTATAAAGCGGTTATGAACATTTTGCAGAAGCATAATTATGAAGGCTGGATGATGGTGGAGGCAGAACAGTATCTGAATACACCGAAAGCTTTCGAATTTGCAAAAATGGCACGGGAATACCTGAAAGAAATAACAGGTGTGTAAATTTAAGCTAAAGGCAAAATTAATATTTTCAAGAAAAAAGAGAGGTAGAGGTTATGAAGAGACGTTTAGGACTATTTTTGGCAGGGATATTATTAATGAGTACACTTATGGCATGCGGTAAGGCTGCCGAGACCGATAATCAGGATTCAGGTACTGCCGACAGTGCTTCTTCCAAACAAAGCACCGATGAAAGTTCGGAGGAGGAAAAGCAGTATAAGATAGGCGTTACCATGTCATCCCGTGATCAGTTCCTTTCCACCCTTGAAAAAGGAATCTTAGGAAGAGCGGAAGAAAAAGATGTTGAAATCGTAACATTTGACGCTAACAATGACACACAAAAACAGTTAGAGCAGATTAATACATTTATCAGCGGCGGATTTGATGCGATGATCGTAAATCTGGTTGATACCAACAACGGTCCTGATATTGTTAAATTAGCAGGCGATATGCCGATAATATTTGTTGACCGTAAACCGGATACCAGTATTCTGGAAGAAAACAAACGCTGCTATGTTGGTGCGGAAGAATATAAGGCAGGGGTATTCCAGGGAGAATGGCTGGCAGATTTTTTCGAAGATAAAGAAGATAAGACGATTAATCTGGTAATCCTTAAAGGTATCTTAGGACTGGAAAACACAGAAAACAGAACCAAAGGTGCGGTAGAAACACTTGAGGAAAAGGGTTTTACGGTAGTAAAGGTGTTCGAAGACACGGCAGACTATGACAGGGCAAAGGCTCTTGACAAGATGACTACATTTATGGGAACCAAGAAAGCTTTTGATGCAGTTGTCTGTAATAATGACGAAATGGCATTGGGAGTGCTGGAAGCAATGAAGCTTGCCGGTGTAGATGTCACAAAAGTTCCGGTCTGTGGTATTGACGGAACGGACGCTGCACAGGTTGAACTCCGGGCAGGCAATATGGCCATGTCCGCATATCAGGATCCAAAGGAAGTAGGAGAATCTTGTTTTGATCAGGCATATGAGATAGTGACCACCGGAAAGATGTCAATATTTAAAGATGTTCCGTTCCAGACCATTGACAAGGATAATATTGATCAGATTATCCCGAAAGAATAAACATTTTCCGACCTTAAGCAGTTTGATTTTTGCAGAGGGAACCGGCGAAATGCCAAACTGCATTACAATTTATGAGGGTTAAGAATGGTTACTCTTATGAGAATGTGGAGGTGAATATGGAGAAATATACGTATGTTCTTCAGATGAAAGGTATCTATAAAAGTTTCCCTGGTGTTAAGGCTTTAAACGGTGTAGACATAAAGATCAAGCCGGGCACGGTTCACTCCTTAATGGGTGAAAACGGAGCAGGGAAATCTACGCTGATGAAATGCTTATTTGGAATTTACAAACCGGATGAAGGGAAGGTGTTTTTTAAGGGTGAAGAGGTAAAGTTCAATGGTACTCTGGATGCTCTGAACTGCGGGATTTCCATGATACATCAGGAGTTAATGCCGATTCGGGACCGTACCGTCGCTCAAAATGTTTGGGTTGGCCGAGAACCAATGTATTATGGCATATTTACAGATGATAAAAAAATGGAGAGAGATACGAAAGAGCTGTTTGACCGATTGAATATTGATATAGACCCGCGGGAACCGATGGGCAGCCTGACAATTGCGAAAATGCAGCTTGTGGAGATTGCCAAGGCAGTTTCTTACAATGCCAGTATTGTGATCATGGATGAACCTACATCTGCGCTGACCGAGACCGAAACCGAGCATTTATTCCGTATTATTGCCCGGTTAAAGAAGCAAGGTGTAGCGATCATCTATATATCTCATAAGATGAATGAAATTTTCAGGATTTCTGATGAAATCACTGTTTTGCGGGATGGACAGTTTATTCACTCGGCGCCGGCATCTGAACTTGATTCAGCCAGGCTCATTTCCCTTATGGTTGGACGCGACATGGATCAGCTTTTCCCGAAGGTGATTCACCCAATTAATGATGTGGTCTTGAAGGTTGAGGATCTGGCATGCGGGAAACTGTTCTCGGGAGTTTCTTTTGAAGTCAGAAGAGGCGAGATTATGGGAGTTGCCGGCCTTGTAGGGGCAGGAAGAACGGAAGTCCTCGAAACCATATTTGGGTTCAGAAAGAAAACGGCCGGAAAGGTTTATATCAATGGCAAAGAAGTTGATATCAAAAGCCCCAACGATGCAATCGACCATGGAGTAGCACTTTTGACGGAAGACAGGCGGAGTTCAGGAATTATTCCGGTACTTTCGGTGGAAAGTAATATAACTGTTTCAAGTTTAAAAAAATACTTAAATTCATTTAAATTGCTGAACACAAAAAAGATGAAAGATTGTGCCATAGAATTTTCCGGGAAGCTAAATGTGAAAACCCCTGGCATTGACACAAGAATAGAGAACTTAAGCGGAGGGAATCAGCAAAAAGCGCTAGTAGCAAGATGGCTGCTGACCAACCCTGAAATATTAATGGTAGATGAGCCGACAAGGGGTATTGATGTTGGTGCAAAAGCGGAAATCCACACTCTTATTTCTGATATGGCAGGGGAAGGTAAGGCGATTCTTATGGTTTCTTCGGAGATGCAGGAAGTATTGGCGGTAAGCGATAAGATTCTTGTAATGCATGAAGGAAAAGTGAGTGGTATCATTGACAGCGAAGAGGCAGATCAAGAATTAGTTATGCAATATGCTGCGGGTTTGCACAATTAGGAGGGAAAGAAATGAGTAAGAGATCTTTTGGGTATTACATAGATAAATATTCGATTTATCTTGTATTGTTAGTTTTGGTTGTTTTTTTAAGTATTCTAACTCCAAGCTTTTTAACGGCAACGAATATGATGAACTTGTTTATGGCGGAATCTGCCCGTGGTCTGCTGGCGATAGGAGTTGCATTTTGCATCATCGCAAAAGGTATTGACCTGTCCCTTGGATCTGTGATCGCAGTTGCTTCCGTTGTTTCTGCAAGCCTTCTCCAGGATCCGTCTTATGGAAGCAGAATGTTTCCCAATCTGCCGCATATTCCGGTAGTCATCGGGATACTCCTTGCGTTGATGGCAGGTATGCTGTTTGGACTGATCAACGGATTACTGATTGCATATACAAAGATCCCGCCATTTATTGCTACCCTTGGTACGATGACAGCGGCAAGAGGAGCGGCCCTGCTTTATACGAATGCCTATCCGATACCGGAACTTCGTCCTGATTTTAAGATTCTTGGTCAGGGCAAGATTGGGTTCGTCCCGAATATTGTTTTGGTACTGGTATTCTTTTTGGCACTCGCGTGGGTAACCCTGAATAAAACACGTTTTGGAAAGAACATCTATGCAATTGGAGGAAATGATGTCGCTGCAAAAGTTGCCGGGATCAAAATAGAAAAAAATCTTGTTATGATTTATGTGTGGTCTTCCATGCTCGCGGCAGTTGCCGGTATACTGATCACTGCACGTTCCGGATCGGGGATTGCATCTCTTGGTACCGGATATGAGCTTGACGGTATTGCAGCTGCGACCGTTGGCGGATGCAGCCATAACGGTGGTGTGGGCAAAGTAGGCGGGATATTAGCCGGTATTTTAATTCTGGGTGTTATCAACAATGGTTTACTGGTTCTTGGCATTTCTCCATATATACAGCAAATTGTAAAAGGTATCATCATCGTTGGAGCTGTTGTATTTGATATGCGGAAGGCGAACCGCAGATAATTCATGTAAACGTCAGACATTTTTGAATTTTATGGATCAGGAGGATTTAGCTATGAAGCTTTGCTATAATCAGGCGACAACCATGCGTCATTCTACGCTGGAAAAGGACTTAAGACTGTGCGAAAAGTATGGATATGATTTAATTGAAATAAGAATTGATAAGTTAAAAGAGTACTTAATGAGCCATACGGTGGATGAGCTTGCGGCATTTTTTGAACAAAGCAAGATAAAGCCTTTTGCGTTTAATGGGTTAGAAGAGTTTAGCTACCGTTCGCCGGAGATGTATTCAGAAACGGTGGAGGACTTGAAACTTGTCTGCGGGATTTCCGATGCACTGAACTGTAAGATGATTACAATGGATCCCGGCGGTCCGCCTGCGCATTTGACAGTTGAACAGATTAAAGCAGACAATATCGCCGTAATGGAAGACCTGTTGACAATCGCAAGACCGTATAATATGAAATTTGCCTTTGAATTCTGCGGCTCACCGGGATGTTCTGTGAATACACTGTCACAGGCTATGGACATTATAAACGAAATGAATTGTGATGATGTTGGCGTTATCATTGATTTCTTCCATTTTTGGGCAATGGGTTCTAAAATCGAAGACCTTAAAGCAATAGATACTGCAAAGATTTCTATGATACATATAGATGATGCAGAGAATTATCCAACCGGTCAGGCAAATGACGGTGACCGTTTGTGGCCCGGGGACGGTGTGATCGATATTGACAGCATTATGAATGTTTTGGTTCAAAAAGGCTATGACGGTGTGTTCTCTCTGGAGCTGTTCCGCCCTGAATACTGGGAAATGGATACAGAGGAGGCAATCCGGATCGGTAAAGCAAAAAGTGATGCGATGCTTTTAAAATATTATGGATAAGGGAGAATAATTATGATATACGAGAAGATTGACGGTGTTTCTTTACCTGTTTCAAGAATGATCTCAGGCACTGCACAGTATGAGAATTGGATGAAAGAAGAGCCGTTGTTTGAGGTTCTGGATGCAGCCGTAGAGTGGGGGGTCAACACCATTGACTCAGGGCGTGAATATGCCGATGGTGCATGTGAAGAAGCAATTGGAAACTGGATGCGCGCAAGGCAGAATCGAGACAAGCTTGTGCTTATTTCAAAAGGCGGGCATCATAATGACATTCGTAAAAGAGTGACTTCTTATGATGTGACTGCGGATATTATGGATAGCCTTTGTCTTCTGGACACTAATTATATTGACATTTATATGATGCACCGTGACGACGAGACGAAAGAAGTGGGTCCGATCGTTGAAATGCTGCATTCCCATTACGAAGCCGGAAGAATTAAGACATATGGCGCATCCAACTGGTCCGACAGGAGGATCAGAGAAGCAAATGAATATGCAAATGCACACGGTTTGCGCCCGTTCCGGGTCTCCAGCCAGCACTTTTCCCTTGGCGAGCAGATGTGCGATCCTCATGGCGGCGGCTGTATCTCATTGACAGGGGACAACATGAAACCGGTCAGAGACTGGTATATCCAAAATGATATGCCCCTTCTGGCATATTCAAGCTTATGTATGGGCCTTTTCTCAGGCCGGTTTAACCGGGGAAATTATATGGAGCAATATGAAAATGGTGTGCTTCCGGAACCATGTGTAAAAGCATATTGCTGTGAAGCGAATTTCAAGCGTCTCGACCGGGCAGAGGAACTTGCAAAAGAAAAAGATGTAACGACTGCAGCTATCGCAATGGCATATGTTATTAATTACGCGGCGTATTATAAACTTAAGACATTTGCACTTGTTGGAAGCGCCAACAGGACTGAGGTTCTGGCAAATGTAGATGCGGTCAACTTAATATTGACCAGGGAAGAAATTGATTACTTAAATTTGGGATAACAGGAGGATATTAGTATGGACAAAGTTAGATGGGGTGTTTTGGGCTGTGCCGATATAGCGGAAAACAGATTTTTACCAGCCCTTGCGGCTGATGTTGAAAATGGGGTTCTTCAGGCTGTGGCAAGCAGAGGCGGTGCACGATTTGAACGTGTTGTTGAGAAATTTAAACCTAAAAAAACATACTTGCACTATGAGGAATTACTGGCAGACCCTGATGTAGATGCAGTCTATCTTCCTCTTCCCAATGCGTTTCATAAGGAATGGGCTGTGAAGGCGGCAAACGCAAAGAAGCATGTTCTGTGCGAAAAACCAATTGCATGCAGCTTAAGCGAATTGGAAGAAATGAAAAAGGCCTGCGAGGAAAATAACGTACTTTTAATGGAAGGGCTTGCGCTGCTTCACAGCCCTTTGCTGCCAGCAATAAAAGAAATTATTGCAAGCGGCGAAATCGGCAAGGTGAAATTGATAAATTCCCACTTTCATTTTCCCCTTGACAATCCGGACGGCATCGTATTAAACAGCGAATTAAGGGGTGGCTCGATCTTTGATGTTGGCTGCTATAATACAATTGTCATAAGGCATTTATCAGGAAAAGAACCAATAGAAGTCAAAGCATTTGGCGAAATTACAGAATCGGGTGTTGATGCCTCATGCTATGCTTTGTATGATATGGGAGACGGCATAACCGGCATATCCCAATGTGCTGTTAATACTGCATTTCGCAGAGGTTTCAGCGTGCTGGGCAAAAAAGGCTATATTCAGTTTAACAGAACGCCGAATGCGTGGGGAACGCTGGAAATTGAAGTTGTAACGGAAGCAGGAAAGCGCATTGAGATCCTTGAGACAAAGAGTACGTATGCACTTGAAGTGGAACAATTCGGGCGCTGCATCTTAACTGGTGAAAAACCGCTTGTTACGTTGGAAGAATCTGAAGATAATCTGAAAGCAATTCTTATGATGCACAAGGAATTGGGTTTGTACCAGTAATTTCTGACGAAAAATCAATCAAATAATGAAAGCAGGTGTTTGTTGTGAAAAGATTACAATTAGGATTAATCGGCGGAGGAAGGATGGGCGCTGTTCATGCAGGGGTTTTTGCTGAATTGGCAAAAGCAGAAGACGCTATTGATTTTGTTGCTATTGCTGATAATGCACCAGGTGTTGCCGCTGATCTGGCGAAACAACTTGGGGTTGGCAAGGCATATGGAAGTATTGATGAGATTCTTGAGGATTCTGAAATAGAAGCCGTATTCGTTGCAACACCCACATTTACACATTATGAAGTTGTGAAAAAAGTTCTGGGCAAAGGGAAGCATTGCCTTTGTGAGAAGCCCTTGACTCTTGATCTTGAGGAGAGCAGAGAGCTTACACAGCTCGCCGTAGATTTAAACCTGATTTTACAGATTGGATTCATGAGGCGCTTTGATCCGGATGTGATAAGTGCAAAGGAAAGTATTGACCGTGGTGAAATCGGCACACCATTGATCTATAAGGCGTGCCATAGAGATCAAAGCCCGCCGCCGCCAGGTTTTTGCGACCCGAAGAAAAGCGGAGGTATCATTATTGATAATAATATTCATGAATTTGATGCCGGTAGATTTATCTTTAATGATGAAATCGTAGAAGTTTTTGCACAGCCGGGAATTGTTGTAGACAGCGGAATCGGAAAAGTTGGGGATCTGGATAATGCAACCGTTCAGGTTCGTTTTAAAAATGGGGGGATCGGTCAGATTGATTCCAGCAGAAATTCCTGTTTTGGCGAAGACATACGTTTTGAACTTCTTGGCTCAGCCGGAACTGTGTTTTGGGGACAATTACCCATGCGTGGTGTTACAATTGCGACTGCAAATGGCGCAAAAACTCCTACATACTTAGAAACTCCGACACGATTTGTTCCGGCTTTTCATGGGCAGATCAAAACATTTGCAAAGTCAGTCAGAACCGGCAAACAGTTTGGACCGGACGGTGAAGATTCAAGGCAGGCTCTGGCAATCGGGCTGGCAGCATATCGCTCGATTGAGCTTGGGCGGGCGGTCAGGGTTTCAGAAATATTAGGTTAATGATAAAGAAAACAGCTCCTGTTATGATAGTATTTATTACAAAGATATCGTAAAGGGGCTTCGGCGATAACCCACCCGCTGGATAGTAACAATGCACGTAACGGTTTAGCCGTGTGGATTTAAAAAGTTTAAAATAGTTAGATATTGGCAGCCAGGACGCCGCTGTGTAAGACGAGGTGCTGCGCTATTTGCAAAACCAGAGCACTCGCCGCAAGATACTAACCCTGACGGGATGGGAATTTGCGGGACTATCCACATTCAATCCGTTTTCTGAAGAAAACGCATTTCAGGTGGATACAAAAGCCCGCTTTGGAAAGCAGGCTTTTGCCCGCAAATCCCCATCCCATCAGGG
>Ga0153922_1000158_pt1 | contig 27196 bp, 31 predicted proteins | sample TSNJ006MetaG_FD_104723 | JGI IMG/M metagenome (GOLD analysis project Ga0153922, IMG submission 104723) | Attine ant fungus gardens microbial communities from New Jersey, USA - TSNJ006 MetaG | ecosystem: Host-associated > Fungi > Mycelium > Unclassified | place: USA: New Jersey, Brendon T. Byrne... | reverse complement strand
CACTGCAGGTGAGAAATTAGTCTAGGATTCCTTAGTCCGATGACTGGATCTATTCTTACAAGGAGAATGCCTCTGTCATATTCACGTTTTGTCCATCACAACCAAGGATGGTTTCGTATTTGTAATGGGTGTCAATCTCCATCCTGATTATTGGCCGCCATCTCTTCTCTGGCCGCATTAATCGTAGACCATGGGCGCGCACAACTGTAGGGGATTTGACCCAATGTTTAGATGCCTCCACCCAGTTTCCTCACCTGTAACATGCCAGTTCCTAGGAAAATTGAGTTTTTAATATAGCAACTTGTGCGGAGACGTACCTCTCAGTAGTGAGTGTCATCGCAGGATGCCTTCAGAGAAAATAGTAATTGTGGGAGGATGACTTGCAGATGCTGGGAAAGACTTGGTCGACCTTGACGGTTGAGTTGCGAAGGCCGCCCATGCCATAGTATCCAGGACACCCAAACTCCACCAACATAACCACTCATACTCATAAAAAGAAAAATTTTCCCATGCCCTTCAAGAGGTGAAGTTGTTCACTACACACTGCACCGATAATCCTAGTGCGTTGTTGAATAGCTAGCTAGTTTAAATCGTTGGTGAGGCACGACATCGCGATGTTTTCTGTCTTTACTTCACTTTTTCTTTCCAATCAAAATTGGCCTACGTTTCCAGCACAACTTTTCTCATCACAAATGGTGACAAGAAATAGAAACATCATACCTGTAAAGCCGCCGCACGCCGTACACTCTCGGCTTTTGGGTTTATACAGTTATATCCTATGTCTCTCCCACCTATAAAAACAGTCCAACATGGTGGCTTAACCTCAGCTGTTCACACGAAGAGCTGAGGTGGGTAGCCTGATTAGATATAAAAATGTACTGTAGATTTGACTTGATGTATCCAGTGTTCACACGAAGTGTGGGTGCTGAGCGTACGTCTCCAATATGAATGATTCCTTAATGATGCAGAGAATATTGATGAATAATCTAATACTTGTTGAAGTGGACCGCCGCGAATGTACACCTCTATTCCAAGCTGCGTACCTCCACAGTCATTAGGAGACATCGTTCGGCATCATTACCTATCGTTCCCATCATTCCGCAGCCATGTAATGATGGGATAGCAGAGTACCATACCAGTCGACGCCTCTACCTCCCTCTATATTACCTCAATCGTCAATCTAGAGTGTTGACTACTGAGACTTACACTGTGAAAATTCTATATGTATTGAATCGTCCACAAACTTAATATTCAGTACCACATGTGTAGTATTAGCCTTGGGCTAGGATCGACACTGGAGCATCTTCTAGGCGTGCGAACACTTGCTGGGATGATAGTGAGAAATTCATAGACACATACACACGACTTAAACTGAGGAGCGACTATTCTTAATCATGATTGAATACACTTCTACAAAGAAACTGTGTGGATCGCCTTCTCGATGGCTAAGCCGAGTCCTTCCGTCGTTCCGTTCCCATGCATATCCGGCGTCAATAATTGACTTTCGCCCTTGAGTTGTGCTTCTCTACCCTCCTTCAGAACAGTCTGAATGGCGAGCATCATCGCACTCGCAGCTTCCTTCTCTCCAAGGTGCTCCAGCATCATTTGCCCTGCCCAGATCATACCAACAGGGTTTGCGATCCCTTTTCCAGCAATATCCGGAGCACTTCCGTGAACGGGTTCAAAAAGACTTGGACACCAGTTCGGATCGCTTCGCTTTGCTGTTGGATTGAGATTGGCGGAGGGAGCAATACCGATGGTCCCAGTGCATGCAGGGCCGAGATCGGATAAAATATCTCCGAGAAGATTCGATCCCACAACAACATCAAAAATGTGGGGCCTCTGTACGAAATGGGCGCAAAGGATATCGATGTGATATTTGTCGACTTGGACGTCTGGGTAATCCTTTCCTATAGCTTCAACCCTTTCGTCCCAATAAGGCATAGTAAATGATATGCCGTTGGACTTGGTCGCGGAAGTAAGCCTTTTTGCAGGTCTATTTCTGGCTAGCTCGAATGCGTATCTGACCACCCTGTCCACGCCAATCCGAGTGAATATGGTATTTTGGATGACCGTCTCTCTCTCCGTGCCACCAAAGATACGGCCTCCAATCGAACTATATTCTCCCTCTGTATTTTCACGGACGGTGACAAAGTCTATATTCTTGCCGTCTCTGTTGGCAAGGGGAGAGGTGACGCCGGGAAGAAGACGGCAAGGCCGTAGATTGATGTACTGGTCAAACTCTCGGCGAAATAAGAGAATACTCCCCCACAGAGATATATGATCGGGGACTGTCGCGGGATCTCCCACTGATAAGCGATCAGTCCTCGAAAGTCTGCAGGGTAATTACTCATATGACATACCTGCGCCGAAGTAGATTGCATCGCAGGCTTGTAAAAGCTGTTTCCAGTTCGCGGGCATCATAGTGCCATGTTTGTTATAATAAGTGCAAGATGCCCAGTCATAGTGACGGAAGTCTAATTGGAAACCAAATCGCTTGGCCGCAGACTCGAGGCAACGCAATGCTGGGGGCATTACTTCAACACCGATGCCATCTCCGGGTAGTACAGCGATAGTGTACGAGCGTGGCTGCATCGTTACAGATGATAGTTCCATGTGAAGATTTGTCATTCCGTGGATTTATCTTCTGTCATTTCATCCAAATCCACGGACCGGTTATATCCCTCTCCCATCTCTGCATGCATCACGTGAATGTTGCGTGGATTGTTATTGTTGTAATTATTGTATCGTTTCGAATGTCCTCCTACAAATAATATTTCCAGCAGCAATTGTGATGACTTTTTCCTCTGGGCGACAGTGTATTAGATCGAGCCTGCGCCGCAGGCGATTGAACGGATCCGAATTGGAAGCCTCAAAGTTTTAGATCAGGGACAACGTGGGTGTCAAGACAAGCGCTACACTATCCCTTAGGCTTCTCTGGACATGTCAACATCACTCGAAGAATGCATTTTCGGTCCTATCCCCATTCTGTCAATTGTCTTGGTTGGTTCTTAAAGTCTCCCAAGGCGTGGTCCAGTCATCGTCGCAATACTCCCCACTGCTTAACATGTTGTCACTACATGCCTTTCAGAAACAATACCCGAGGAGACAACCTCACACAATGCTTTGTGATACTACTCCTCTCGTGCCTCTATCCCTCAACCGCGTTATTGAACAGCCCATCACATCCACCCTCCCACTTTTCCAACTCCCAGTGGAACTCATAAACCAAGTCACACCCTACTTCTCTAAACTGGACATCCAGTCTCTCTCCCTTGTTGACCGCGATACAAACCAACTTGCTCGAGCGCTCCAGTTTGCCCACGTCACACTCGACTATAGTGACCATTCCATGCAAATTCTGACTAAACTCAAGTCAGAAGTAGAATGCCCCTCTCGCAGGCGGCATCGTCTAGGGGCTTGCATACGGCGCCTCAAAGTTTCCACCATTCGGGAACACTTCAACGCGCGAGAGCAAATAAGCTTTGAGGAGCTCCAAGGCTTGTCAATGCCAGACCGACTTAGACGTATCGAGGCGGCCAAACAAGCTGAGGCGTGTTATCTGCGTTCCATCTGTGATCTTCTGCGACACTTGCCAAACCTTTACATACTGCATTGGAACGATGCTGGCTCGCTGACAGACCAGATGATGTCATCCATCATGGCATCATCCATCCGCCATCTCAAGTTGGATGGACCTATTCTCAATTCTCAACTGCTACTTCCATACTATTGCGGTTCCTGGGCTCTCGAAGGCCTTTATCTCAATGTTGGACGGTCATTTATTGACCCGGCGAAGGGCAGTGTTGCCCCTTTTGTAACCAGCATTTTGAAACTTGTCGCACCAACCCTTCGCCAGTTTGTCTGGTGCGGGTACGCAGAACGACTATCCCCATCAGCATACCATATTGATGAAGATATCCGATTTCCCGTCCTTTGTGATGTTGTCCTCGATCAGGTCAAATTTAAGGATATGTCATCGTTACAACGCTTCTTCCCCGACGAAACTATTTTACGTTCCGTCTCAGTCGATTCCGACTTGACTGTATCCGGATTTCTTGCTTCCCGCGGTCGAATACCATCCCTTGACTCTCTACGCTGGGATTGGAGTCCCTCTGCCTCAGAGGACGAGATGATACAATTTATCCACTCCAATCCACAGCTCTTGTGCCTCGATGTGACGAAACCACTTATTCCTGAAACTATCGACACGATTCTCGTACAAAGGAAACAACCTCGCTTTGACAACCTAGTCAGCCTTCATCTGGTTTCGCAGACTTCCGCCTTTCCTCCGCAGACTCTAACCACAATTGCATCGATCGAGTCGTTACGACATCTGTGGCTTTCGGCGGGTGCCCAACATGGTATGCGATACCAGTGGGAAATTGACCATGACCTCATCATGGAATCACTTAAATCACTCGCGGACCTTGAGACAATCGTTTTCACTCGCGACTCCTACCAAGTTAATGGTCATACGTTGCTTGACACATCCCCAGAACGATATTATATGAATAAGGTCCTTCCCAAAGATCTTCTATTGAATGATTATTTGACGGAAGACGAGTTGAAGAAAGCCGATCCAAATCCTATCTTGTTTGATCGCTCTATCCGTCTCCAGGACACTCTCCGACACCTTACTTGGGAGAGGTGGCATCAATCCCAGATGGTCGCATATGCGACTGAATATTCACAAGTCTTTACTAATTTGAAATGGTGCTTCATGGGTCAGCTGTCAATGCGTATTGATGAGAGTATATTTTGGAAGATTGCAGAATTAGAGGTGGAAGAAAGAGATCCTACACTCACGAGACTCCACGCATACTGGGATCGAGTTACCAGAAATGTCAACTAAATTGCATCTACATTTATTCATAGGCTTGATTGATGATTTCATGTGCATTATGACTACTTTATTATTATATAAGTTTTACGATCATGTCGTCAGCAATGAGGCTGCAATATATCGAGCACACCCAGTAATACTTCTGAAGTGTTGACAGGTGATCTGGGAAAATGTATATCTGGCAAAAAAAGATAAACTCATTCTTCCCAAATGGAACTATCTCTCCACATGTTCCTGTATTCTTTCAGTACTTTTAACTATGACTTTACTGTGGCACGAGTTTTCCCACAAGAATTGATACATGTCAAGTAACCCACTCAAAGGTCGTTGTGCTGACCCACTTAAATTCCAGAAAGGTGGGTCATCGAAACTCTGGGAAGCTCCTTCGAGTTTACTACGCCAGATATGTGATAGGCTGGAGCGAACGATTCTTCTGATAGGCTCGAGTACTAGTCACTTTTCAGTTAAGCGTGTTCTGCCAGATTTCAGATGGGCTGCGTATTTGTGACACCAGTCTACGTAACCGATTAATCAATTTCTCACTGGCGACGCGGAGGCCCTTGAGGCTCGCTGTGACGTCGGCATGTCACGTTCGACATAGAGAATGACCCGCTTTTCGGAACCGTCACTGTATCGGATCAGATACAATGCCCTCGATCCGAGTTCATTGGAGACCAGTGAAGCCAACATGAAAAATGGTTCTAGTATACTGGATTACAAGCATTTCCTTTTTAAAAATCTCTCTTTCTGAACGAGTCCTACGCGGATGAATGTCAAATGATCAGAGCGCCCCAGACTCATTGGGGCAACTTGAAGGGCTTTTGTCATTCCGAAGATGCCCCGGCAAAAAGGAGACATCATTTGCAATGTCAACCGTCGAGAGTGCCTCATGCGCCTGCAGACATCACCCGACCCTATGCGAGATGTCACAATCACTATGACTCCTGGACTTGCTCAGATCTCCGTTGCTCGCATTACCCTGCTCCTCTCAGACTTCATGGAAGCCGGGTTGCAAGCCTCTCCCTTCTCATGCCTTGATTCTCGAATAAACACATCCAAAGCCTGCGGAACGTTTATTGCATTCATATCTGATCATATCTAATGCAGAACATTCAGTCGATGGGTCGTAATAAACCCGCCATTGAAGACAGACCACGGTAACTTCACGCAGACTGAAGATGTAGGCTGACACCCCGAATTAGAGTTAAGCTTATGTGTTACTCACCCCCAACATCCCTCAATACCGCACACTACCATATACATACACATCTCCATCAGTACTCACTACCGGAGACAAGCCCCGCTGACTAGCATGCATCGTGCTGTCGTATGGTGTCACATGCCTCTGAATACATTGCAACCCTCCCTATCTGCTAGTAAGCTTCGCCCACACCCTACTCCTTCCTCCTGTAGATATTGGACCCTATCTAACCCTCCGTGTCTTAGTAGTAGTTTGCTTGTTGCGGAATTAAAGATGGATCTAATATATATATTGTGTCACGTGAAGTTTTAAAATGGCTTGATTGTGAAAATGTCTGCAATGACCCTGTGGCCCACTACCCGTTGTGTTCTCTCGACTTTTCCTTCCTCTGTATTGTCTTATCATCCTATCAATAATATACTTAGTGCTTGTATGCCTCGAACACGAAAGTCAATCCATGGAACCGCCAAGGAGACGGCGAACAAATTCCAAGACCCACCGCCACCATCCAAGAGGATTAAACTTACAAGAACGGATACCAAAGAGCCAGAACGTAAAATTCTCGATGACTGGATGCTTTAGTGGCACTTATAATGTGCATATTATCTACAGAAGTCCAAGTAACCCAATGGGCAAAGAAAACATCGGGGATTGAAACTTTTCTTCCTCGCGTCAACAGTCGTTGGAAGGTCGGAGCGCATGTTTCAGCAGCTGGTGGGATAGAAAATGCTGTAATAAATGCTGCTTCCATTGGGTTCGTTCACTTGATTGGCCATTCTTATTTCCGTTGTTCATCCAACTATCAAGGGCTAATGCATTTGCTCTCTTCTTGAAGTCTCAGAGAAAATGGACATCTCCTGCACTTTCAGAGCGCTCGATAGCGTTGTTCAAGGAAAAGATGACTGAATACAACTATTCGTCGGACGTTGTCCTACCGCACGGAAGCTATCTCATAAACCTAGGGAACCCGGATTCGTACGTGTTTGAGATCATTTTCTGCTTTCTTTTCTGACTCCTCTCAGTGAGAAAAGGCAAAAATCTTATGATTGCTTCCTTGACGATCTGAGGAGGTGCGAATCGTTGGGCCTGAAATATTATAATTTCCAGTTCGTTCGATCGGCTCGGTGGACCTAATAGCGCGTTAATTTCATGCATTGAAGTCCAGGCTCAACAGTTGGCAACACAACGAAGGAAGAAAGTATCAGTCTCATTGCTGAGTGTCTAAATAACGCTCACCGTAAGACGAGCTCAGTAGTGACCGTGATAGAGAACATGGTGAGCAGTATAGTGGTTTCACTGTTCTGTGTATTGAACGATGTATTCAGGCTGGGGCCGGTAATATCATTGGTGGGGGTTTTGCAGACCTGAGAAGAATAATTGAACAGGTTGTCGACAAGTCGCGGGTCGGTGTGTGTCTGGATACCTGTGAGTTCCTCAGCACACTCAAATATAGGAATAGTTCTAACTAACCTTAATTGAAGGTCACTCATTTGCTGCGGTATGTATTAGATGACTTGAAGTCGGTCAGATCTAACTCTGTTCTAGGGTTATGATTTCCGAACTAAGGAGGCTTGGGAGTTCGTTTTCTAACTTGTCATTTGGCTGTGGTACTGACTCGGCTTTTAGTGATATGAGTAAGGCGACTGTTCTGACTGGGTACGGCATGGACTAGCTGACTGCTGTAGTGAACGAATTTGACAAAATCGTTGGATTATCATACCTGCGAGGCATGCATTTGAACGATTCAAAAACAATGCTTAGGTCTCACAAAGATAGGCATGAAAATATAGGAGTGTGCGTTCTTCTATTTCTTCATTCTTGATGCTATATTCAGCACATCAATAGAGGATATCTGGGTCTTAGTGCTTTTCGGAATTTAATGAACGACGAACGCGTCCAGGATATTCCTCTGATTCTGGAAACGCCAAGTTTCGAAGCTCCCAAGGAAGTATGGGCAAAGGAGATTGCTATTCTTCAACAATTATCAGAGACAGTCACAAATTCGACCGAGAATCAGGATGTGCTACGTTCAGTTATTGGTGATGCACGAGATGACGAAACTCTGGTTAACGTGATCACAGATGTGGTAAAGACGATGGAGGGAGCTAAAACTATAAAGACAGCAGGGAAACGAGGGGCAAAAGCGGGCAAGCGGAAGAGGGACGAGGATGATAATGATGACGAAGCTGAAGGTCAAGAATAAAGGTGGACATTTTCTAGTTCTTTAAGTATTATCACGCTTCATGCAGGTTATTTGCCCCTCTCTTTAAGGATCACAAGTGTTCAGTGTCATTCTTCGAGTCTTAAAAAAAGGGATCAAGCATTAGAAAAGACAGCTTCGGAGTATTATTCTGATGTCCGTCGAGAGACCTCAAAGGTATGTTATGAATGTCACAACCTCCATGCCCCTTCTATACCTACTATTAAGATCCCTGACACCTCAGTGATCTTGCAAGGACACAACCTTAGGAGGGGTATGTTTTGTCCTCATGTATCATCATTCACTTCATAGCATTCATGACTCAATCTGCAGTGCTATAATTGTGAACAGACCATGCGTCACTAGTATATATAGAGTAGGGCTTTAACTTTGGTCTGGTTAAGAAGCTATCTCATTGATCCGATCACTGGACTAACAAGGTGGGGCTGAAACTCGAAAAAAAACAATGGCCAGGGCCCAGAAAACATATTTTCCTATGTGAATCCGAGCATGATGAACTTCAGAGAAATTTAACATTTATCATTTGTGCAATTGAAATATCCGAACATTGATTACTAATCGTTCTACGAGATTATTTACTTTTTTCAATGCTGTCGTGCCCACCCGTTACGAGTCCTATACTTGAACATCATGGTCGGGAGATTCTGATCAGTATCACGCGTCACCACTCTGACCTTGATGTCTGCTCTGCCCAGGTCGAAGTAATTGACCTTGAATTAAGCAATGATAAGGATGATAGTGATATAGAAGTCGTTGGTCCACCCAGCCATAGTACTCATCAAGGAACCGAATCCCCTGGATTCTCAAACTTCAGTGGATCTGACGACGAGGAAGAGTGAATACGCGACTAATTGCCCGATTTTCACCCTAATCTGACCCGTTTTTGAGCCATAGTGATATTGAACCCTTAGAGACTTATATGCGGGATATCCTCGCAGCTGGATCACCTCTGTTGATAAATGGGGTTGACCCATTTGCAGATTTGGACGAGTCACAAATTGACGACATTGCTCTTATCCACAAAATCAGGTTTCCTCCTCCTCTTGTGGATGTAGAAACCAGGGTAGGAGATGAAAATCCCTCTATCCATGCAGGGAGGTGTATTTCACCGGAAACAAAGTAAGACTGTTCTGAGGCTATGAATATCAATTGACGTTTATTTTGTAGTAAAAAACTGGCCGGCCAGGCCTGCATCACTTCCGAGCAGAACTATCCCCCCGGGGCGGAGAACGATTATCATAATGTCGACCGCCTCCTCCACAAGGTGGATAGGATGAGAACAGCTGTAGCAGAGATGAAAGAACGTCTGAAGGATGCTCTAGAGGAGATGTCAGCAAATGCACGGGAGGTCAGGAACTGGAGGAAGGAGTTGATGAGAGGAGACTGGCAAAGAAGAGAAGAAGCACAAAAGAAAAGGCAGAGATAAGTGGCTACTGTTAAATTCGCTATACATTCAAGAATTTGCTTTACATCGTGTCGTCTATTATGTTACGCAGTAATTGAAGACTGAAAGAAATGTTAAATGCAACCTTTCCACTGTCCGAGAACGAGATATCTCGTGGTCACAAGACATATTATACCTACAACAACGGTGCTCCCTGACAAACTGTCAGAACAGGGCACTCAGGCATCAATTGAAAACTATACCTGCATAGATTCCAACCGCCTTGAATCCTCCCGTAGCGGCATTAATTGCACCAGATATCGGTGGACCTGCTAACGCGCCGACAGCAGTGATCGTCATGAACATCCCGATCCTCCTTCCAACATCATCTTCGCCTCCGAGGTTCATGATTGGAGCACTTAAGAGAGAAACATACGTCCCAGAACAGAATCCGTATATGAGTGTGACGACAATGAGGGATGCTGTAGAACTCGCAAAGGGCCACGCGTATGTTAAGATACCTGCGAACAGTGTAAAGGGAATCATGATATTCAAATGGCCTGGTCGCGCATTGTAAGTAAATTCACTCAAAATTGAGTGAACCAGTAAAATTTTTGCACCTATTCTGTCGGCGAGAAGGCCGGACATCCAACGGCCAAAGATGGAACTCGCATTTGCGAACGCGACAAAATAGGAGGCGAGCTGAGGTGAACTGCCCAGTTGTGTTGCACTTACATTGACATAGGTTAGGACTGGATGCATCTCAATTCGGAAAAACATGCGGCGAAAAGATGGAATCTCTTACGTGTATAGATTCCTAAGAAACAGAAAAAGGAGGAGGCACAATAAACTGTGTAGGGTGCATCCTTGAAAGCTGATAGATTGAGGAGCCCTCCTTTAGCCTTCATGGGGGGGAGGCGTCGTTTCATTGTCTAGTCCTCCAAGATGAGATTTTATGTAGTTGTTATTGTTATCATGCATACCAGATTTGCAACCCCAAGCGTCGCAAGTAATATGAATCCAACTATCCTTACTGTCCAGGGGAATCTTTTAAGATATGAATGATTTGTGGCACAATTTTAGACATGAATACTTACCCAACACGAGGGATGAGGTTTCTAACGGCAATGGGGATGGTAGTCCCGCCAATGGACGAGCCTATCGCCGTGAATCCTAACGCTCGACCTCGTTTCTTTTTGAACCAATGGGCGATAATAGCATTGGCAGGTCCATATACGCCACCACAGGCAATCTAAAATATTCCATCAATAAAGAGAGGGGACACTGTAGGGAGAAAACGCACCCCAATGGCGAAGCCTTGGCAAAGAAGAAACTGCCAGTATTGCGTACACTGAGCGATGAGGAACGTCGCAACAACAAGCAAGATACTGGAGCCAAAAAAGATAGATCGGAAGTACCCGAGGTCAAATAGGCGTCCAACTACAAGGCCCGGTAGGAAAGTCAACGAGTACTGAATACGAGAGTGAAATAAGACATCGGTTAAAGATATGTAAGGAATGAACTCACTTGAATGGACCCTATCCACGCTCTGATTTGGGTAGAGGGAGCTAAGTGGTGTTGGTGATGCAGGTACCGTAGTCCTTACATTGTAGAGGGAGAATACTCATTGAGTAGCGTGTTTTGATAATGTTCTTGAAAGATCTAGATATGTTATGGGTGACAGACAATCATGATTAGGGTGGGTGTTGACATACTCCCCAAGAGTTGACATATCCAAATCTGCTTTGAATTCACAAGATGTACTCAGTCAATCATGTCAATTACTCACGTCGAATAACAATTACACATACTCTGTCAAAGTCTGGATTTAGATACGAAGTATGAAAGCAAAGGGAAAGAAATGACATACACCAAGGACTACAAGCCAAGCTCGCAGTCCACCATCCGGAAATACGAGATCTGTTGTTACCTTTGGTTCTTCTCTCCTTTCGTCGAATCGTTGTCTGCGCCTCTCCGTGGCGATGGTACTATTGGGGACAATTTTGCCTGAGGTTTGGTTTTCTGGAGACTTTTCACTAGCTGGTTCTTTCAAAGACATAGGGAACAGTATCTAGAAGGAGGAAGCTTTGGTGAAATCAGCACCACAGCATTTTGTAGAGGTTGAGAAAGGCTACGATGATGTACGGATAAGTGCGGATCACGCAAAGTGATCATGGAAGGAATTGCAGTATCTTCTCGAACTGACCGCTTCGTCGGATCGAAATCGCAATGTAGCACGATTTCCAACAAATCATAGAAATTCTGCAACTCACTTGTATGAAGATGAATCGAAAAAAAAAACAAAGCTGAGGCTGGCAGTGAGAGGGCGTCAAATTTCGAGTACGTTGTCGCTAATACTAGAAACAGAGATGCAAAGCCTCGCGAAATTGTTGATCGCCCTATATTGCGTTTCAATCTCGTTGCAGCCGCGTGGCTCCTGCTTCTTTGTCCGTATCCTCTGGGATACAAGTGAATCACGACGGATGATGAGGATCCGGTGTTCGCTGAGTAAATGACAGTAGGTGATAATGTGACTCAGTGCGAAGGAATATCATGAACATTTTTTTCCTGGAAGCCGAAGGGCCGAATAACTCTCCGTATGATTGTGCCTTGTGGCCTGCCGCAAAGCCGGCGGCAATGCAGACTATCTCCGCGGAATGAATTAATAATAATATAGGATCCTGTGACAGAGAGCTTTATCTTGGACATTCCCACAGTATCCAAAAGAGGAACCCCCAAAAAATTGTGGTCAGCAAATCAACGCACCGACTCACTCGTCAGAAAAGAAGTTACATCATTTCTTCCTATCTCGCGCTCATAACATAGGCTGTAATGGCATTCGGTATGTATCGCTCTTTCTTGTTTCATCTCCTTATGGTGATCTCGTTTATTTAGGTGCACCAGGTGGACGAGGTGGATTTGCTGGTCGTGGCGGAGGAAGGGGAGCTGGTGGAGGCCGAGGTGGTCCAAGGGGCGGAGTAGGTGGCCGCGGTGGTGGCCGCGGTGGTCGTGGTTCGTGCATCTTCTAAGCTATCTGCTTATCTTTCATGTTCGTATTCCCAGGTGGACCTGCTCGCGGGGGTCGTGGTGCAGCTCGTGGTGGAGGACGAGGTACTAGAGGAGGTGGCCGTGGTGGCCGTGGTGGAGGCGGCAGAGGCGGGGCAAAAGGTGGTTCGAATGTCATTATTGAGCCACACAGACATCCAGGTGTATTCATTGCCAAGGGCAAAGAGCAGATGCTCGTCACAAGAAATCTCGTCCCGGGTGAATCTGTTTATGGTGAAAAACGCATCACTGTTTCTGTTGAGGGTGCAGGGACGGGATCAGGTGAGGAGGCCGCAAAGGTCGAATATAGAGTGTGGAATCCTTTCAGGTCCAAGCTGGCTGCTGGTGTACTTGGGGGTGTGGAAGACACGTATATTCATCCAGGCTGTAAGGTTCTGTATCTTGGCGCAGCCAGCGGTACGAGCGTTTCCCATGTTGCGGATATTGTTGGGCCTGTGAGTGCTCTATTCTATGCCATGTGGTAAATTTGGCAGAAGATGGCATTTGAACATTCGGATCTAGGAAGGAACGGTGTATGCAGTTGAATTCTCGCTGCGTTCAGGCCGTGATCTGATTAACATGGCCAAAAAGCGTACAAATGTCATTCGTACGACTTTTCATCCTCCATCAAACTAACCAGAAATTACTGACTGATAACTTTTAAAACTGGCAGCCATAATTGAAGATGCACGACTTCCAAACAAATACAGAATGCTTCTCTCCCTTGTCGACGCAATTTTTGCTGATGTCGCACAACCTGACCAGGCTCGTATAGTCATTCATAACGCACAACATTTCCTCAAGGATGGTGGACACGTTATTATATCGATAAAAGCAAGCTGTGTGGACTCCACTATCCCCCCAGAGATGGTGTATGCCAAGCAAGTAGAAGAGTTGAGGCAAAGCCAGTTCAAGCCTATCGAACAGGTGACGCTTGAGCCTTATGAACGTGACCATGCCATGGTTACAGGTGAGCGTTGTCTTGGATTGTGAATTTGTTTGCTGATGGATCTGTAGCTCGGTATCAACGACACACGAAAGGGTGAGAGACGTACGCTGTGTAGTTTATCTCGATTCTCCATGTCTAATCTGTGTAATTCAAAAGCTCGTAGGAGCATTTATCTGCATGTCAGTTTCTAAAAACAAAACATCTCAGTCTCGACTGGAAAACAAGCTCATTTCCCCTAAAATGTCAAGTCTGAAGACGCGCATCATACAGCATATGGATGACATATGATCCTTGCTGTGAAAGTGGAGGACATGAAAACAGCCCAGACGACATGATCCTCTTTATCCCGACAAGTCATGAGGATACAGCACCAGTGCAAAAATGTCTGGATTCTTGGACACATCCCTTACCACGCTATCTATAGCCGTGTTGAATGCTCACTGAAGGATAAAAAAAAGCACAGATGCTGTGAAACACACTTCCCATCCAGTCTACTGTCATTGCTACGTGAGGGTCAACATTTTCAAAGTCTGTACTTCACGTTGCATACTCATATACATCGGGGGAAAGAAGGGAAGGTATGGAGATTGTTAATTGGTTACTTGCTACTGTTGCTAATGGTCGGATCGCTGCCCCTCATAGGGCCACTGTGACTCGGGCGGTCGTCCGAAATACAGGATATCGACATTCGACAAGGATAGAGGTATGCTTGGGATCGTCGAATGTTCTCTTTCGATCTTGAGAAACTGATTCAGACCCTACCACCAGACGTATACCTTTAAATCCAGCCATGCAAATGGGCGCACATTCATGGTTTTCGAATGCACACAACTTTACGCTCAGTAATCCAATCATGATTTCCAATGACATTGCACTCGAAACAGAATGGAAGAGTCAGTACGGTCTTGTAAATCGAACGAGTCTCCGATTGACTTGAACTCTCTAGTGATGAAGCGCCTCGAAAAGAAAGCACTTGTGGATGCCACCTATAATTCTGCGGCCAGACATTATACTGCCCCCCAGTGCCACCCAGACACCCGCGTGTCACTCAGAAAGAAAATAGAAACTTGGCTCCTCGACATAGACCGAGAAGCGCCGCTATTATGGCTGTACGGACCTGCAGGGGTCGGAAAGTCTGCCATCGCTCAAAACCTAATGGAATATTGTGCCACGAATGATATTCTAGCAATAGGGGTTTTCCTATCCAGGGCCAACAAACATGATGACCCCAATCGGATCATTCCCTCTTTTTCCCATCAACTTGCCATCGCACACCCTGTATATCGTCGAACGATCACGAGTATTCTGAACAATGACCCCACCATCCTGGAAAAACGAATACCAGACCAGTTTGAGCAACTGCTTGATAAGCCCGCGAACGTCCTTCTCAATGATGACCCCCCTATGTCACCCAGTCCCATCCTGTTCCTCCTAGACGGTCTCGACGAATGTCACACAGAATCTGCTCAGCGAGAGCTGATTGGTCTCGTAGCATCTTTCGCTTCGAGATGCAGGGCGCGACACCTCCCATTTGCCTATGTCATCACTAGTCGTCCAGAATGGCAGATCATGTCAGCTTTTAGCCAACTGGAGTCAACAGTCAAAATACTGAGAGAAGAGCTTCGAATGGATACATTTTGTGCCGTTCAAGATGTTGAACGGGTATTACAGGCAGAATTTGAGAACATTAGGAAAAAGACATTCCCGCCTGGTACGCGGTGGCCGGCTGAAGAAAAAATGGATAAAATCAAGAAGGCAGCTTCTGGAAATATGCTATTTGCTTCCATTGTAACAAAATTTACGGACGGTGATGATCCAGATGGCCAACTCGATCTCTGCTTGAAGTCCATACAAGGCAAATTGGCGTCTGACGAGCAGGATCCTTTAGACCCCCTTGCAGCACTTTACGAAGGAATGCTTCGCAATATTCCAATCAGACTTCTCCCGACGACCTTGAAGATTTTATACCTTGAGATCATTGTGCGAGACAATCGGAAGCCTCCCATGATCGTATTGAATGGGAAGATTTCAGCAAAATTTCTTGATATTGATGGCCCAACATACTATGCATGCTTGAAAGGACTTCATTCAATTCTCAATGTGCCCGTGGATCCTGATAACTCTCTTCATTTCACTCATACGACATTCGTGGATTATGTGAAGGTTGCAATTCGGATGGGAACTTTTGGTTTACGTGAACCAGAAATGATCAAGGATATACGAAGAAGGTGCATTGATTGGAATAACAAACTCAAAATGAGGAACATAACAGGTGAGTTCTTCCAGTGATACAAATTTTGTGATTATGCTCACTGCGTCTCAGAGGATTTTCCGTTCAGCGAGGACATTATAGATAGAGTTCGGATGTTTTCGTGGAGGATCCTATTCAAACTCTGGGATGTCCTGATTCTCGATGGGGAGCCCTTGAAACTTCAGGAACTACGAGATTTTATGTTCATAAATTTACCACGTAATCTCACAGTCCCCTGGTTGTGGGTGTTCATGATTGATACAATTCAGGATATGTTCAACTATGTGGGTCATTTTGCATAATTCTATGGATTTTATACGCTGACATCGAAATTAGCAAAATGAGAACCAAACTCCAGTGGGGGACTGTGTTGTACGTACCATGCCAGTATATCAAACCGACTACGAGCTCTTAGAAAAGTACAAATCATTGATTGGAGCATGGGGCGCCTCAACGGAAGCATTCGATCTGACTACACCGGACTCTCTAGGTGGCCTAGATCTAATGTTTTATTCGGCAGCTGATCCAGTCGACGACTTGGATGCTTCTCGACTTGTCTCAAGGATCCAATGGCTCCCGAGGCTCAGACATTTATTCCTGGGCTACGGAGAGAACACAGTTCTTGTGATTCCCTACTCTCTGGGAATTAGGAGAGATTTCTACTGGCGGTGGGTTATCGAGAACACCATGCCTGATACTTCCCATAATGATATTCTCCATTTGTGCTCGCAAGCATTCGATATTGAAGTCAATTCTGAATCGGTCGAGCCCATAATCCAATCAAATTCTCTTCATTGCATCCTTGGTTCTTTTATTGCCGATGCCCAGTCGGATCCTTTAACCAGACTCGAAGTTACTGCCGGCATACTCTCTGTCGCCCCAGATTCGTCGGCAATCCTTTGTAGCCTTTTGGAACATACATTTCGTGATGTTCCGTGTGAAGTTCAGCTGGTTGCTCATAAGGTCCTGGCGTTCTTGCTTTCTATGGATGACGATATCATCTTGTTGAACTTCGAGGCCCTCGAAGAGGCACTGCACTTGGATCATTCGACCCTCAGTCAGGCCATCAAACGACTACATCCATTCATATTTGTGTGGTCTCCCCCATCAAACCCTGAAAGAGTTTTCCTACGTTGGCAAAATCAGCTTTGTCATTTACAAGAGCGTAGAAATTACCCTCTTCTGGACCAGGCATGCCAGGAAGTGTTCCTGTTCTGGATGCACTTTAGAACTTCGTTGTTACCTGGCTTAGGGGTTGATGGAGGGCGGTTCCTAGAGTATGCTTTCAATGCAGTACATTTCATACATACCAGCAGTGGACTTGCTACAGTAGTAGAAGAGCTCCGCAACTTCCCATTCGCTCAATTCGCACTGCAAGAAAACGAGTTGAATAAGTCTCGAGGCTTAAAGGCAATGATTCATCAATTGTCTCATCTGGTGAGTCCCATCTTGAAAGATTTGAGGATCGGATGACTGATAGATAGTCAATGAAGGCATCTGTGATAGGGCCGGTCGTGAGGAATGAACCAATTTATGAAGAAGATCGTCTGCTTATTGAGAAATGGGAGGGGATGGGCCATGACTTTGAACTTCAAAAATTCGCCATTGTGAGTAGCTTGCCACTTTGCCAGATGTATTCATACTTACACCACCATCAGAGTGAACTTCCCATGAGCTTGTCAGGCTGTGCCCTTATATCATTACATACCGATATGATCCAGTCAATGGAACAGTATCGCATTTGCCTGATTGGTGAGGGACAGAACAGTTGCTTACTTGTGATATGGCATTAGGAATAATTTAAGAGACTCGGTGCTGTAGAATCAGACCACAAGTTGTCTCTTCTTTCTATTTTCTTCAGTCATACATTTTGAGTTATTATTTATGTGTGTCACTTCTTGTTATGGCACAACAGCTGCACAGAGTTATCATTTTCATATTGTTACTATGCAAGGGTCCCATACTTACTGACAAACAGAGTAATGGACGATACATTAAGAATACCAAGAACATCAATTAATCACTCGCCAGTTGTTCTTACGACTAACATAGAATAAGTAAATTACCACTCCCCTCCATTGCCCACTTGTTCATCGTTTCTACCGATGAGAACCGATCCACTCAAGTCGGCTAATAGATGTTCCAAGTCTATACCGGTCATTAGTCAACATGAAACAGAAGAGCATGATGGTAAGAAGACCAAAAATGATGAGAGCAAGAAACAGAAAACAAAAAGCACAAGTAGAACATACCTTCCGCCACTGCAATCCCCAATGCTCAGCCACAGGACCATCAATCCCGAACGCAACACCCTTAAACCACCAGAACGAAGCAACAATCCCAAATGTTACATAACCAAACACGAGCACCTTCGTACGCTCCGACATCCCTCGAGCAGAAAACACGAAATGATCCAGAACGTGCGCAAACATCAGGACCGAGAAGTATAGCGTCGGCAGCTGTATAAGGATATTAGAAACATTGAATCAAGAACAAGACTAGTCAGTACATAGTGATGAATATACGTGACTCGCCCCATAATCATAAATGGCGCTATGTACAAAGGCCAAATCCATCAGTAAACCCACTCAAAAAAATCTTTGTGAAAATACTCACCAAAATGGAACAACCACCCGAAGAAAGCAACCTTGCCTACATACATGAAATGCTCCCACTCCCCCTCGCTCATATCCTGATACTTCCTCTGCCGCCTCAACATATACACCACCCACGTTCCAATAGCCACAACCAAACTGATCGTCCCTGCCCACCAAATCACAGGTGTACCGATCAAATAATACTTTAATTGCGTATCTCCCCATCCGCACATCCGCAGACCCAAATGAAGGAATGGCCAATCAAAGGGTTTAGAAGCAAGGATATCTTCTTTATCAGGGTCTGGAATGAGCGCGTTGTTGGATGTCATCATTGCTACGTTGAGATGCCAAAAGTCGCGAAGGAAAGGTGATTTATAGTACTTCGTTTGTCCAGCTGGTACTAGAAAAAAATCAGTCGAGAAGAAAGAGAACAAAAGAATTTCAAAAACCCACATCGATCATTCCAATGACTTTCCACATTCCAATGCGTATGCGCATCACCCAAATTATTATCTTTATCACAACTCACCTCAACCTGCTTAAATCCCCACTGCGGCAAGATCGCGTTTGCAGCTCTCAAATAACACCCCAACTGATGATGTTTAAATCTTAACTTGGTCGTTAACGAGTGTATCCTATCACCATCCTTCAACTTCCCCCTATGAATATCCTCAACAACCTCCACCTGCCATACATCGTGCACATCTCCCATTGTCTCATTCCCGTATCCCGACACTTCCCAATTCAATTTCGTTATTGGTGCGAGAACAGTATGAGAGTGTAAATTTCTGCCTGTCGAAGGATGATTCAACCTCACTAAATCTCCATGCTTCAGATACCGAATCTCGGCATTCGGATCATATGTAGGTTCATCCCAGTGAGGTAACACCACCCAATCATTATTGTTATCCTTATAATGATAACACGTCACTTGCTGTTGATTTGATCCGACAGGATATGTTTGCACATGTGAGTGAAGTAACCCTCCACCCCATCCCATATTTTTCAACGTTAATTTGGATCCGAAAGCAATATCAAGCGGATTTTGTGCAAAATCATTGCCGACAAGGTTCGCTTGGAAGAGAGAGGACATCTGAGCGTCACCTGGACCGGAGTGGTTGAGGACCATGAAATGGAGTTTGAAAGAGGCCATGAAGACGAGAATAGGGACTATGATCAGGCAGAAGATGCGTGCCCCCCAATGTCTGGCTTGTTCGTGCTGAACCAGCTAATGAACATGATGAAAACGGGGTTGTGCAAAAAACGTACGAATGTCAGTCTCGTATCGCCAAACTTTTCCCATAGATCTTCGATAGTGTAGGCGCCGACGAGAGCTGTGACGAAAAGACCAACCATTTTGACGCTAGCAGATAATTCATCATGATTTGGTGAAAAGGATGGGCATTGAAAAGCACCTAGTCACACAGCCTATTGAGAAACCGGTCATGGTGAGCCACAACCACCAATCAAAGGAGAAGGATCTACGGCGGATGTAAGAAATTGGGGGCACACATTGGCAAACTTGTACGCACTGATATTGTTGGTTGTGGAATTTTGTAAAGCAAAATACGGTAAGGAACGTGAAGAATAGAAGCATTGCATCAAGGAGGATAAACCGTGAAATCGTAAGCCAAGCAACATCTGTCTCAAATCAGACAGGGAGTCAAAGACAATAAGGGAGACTTACCGCAAAGGACCATAAGTGCCGTTAAATGACATGCCCAGGCACTCATGCCCAGCTCGACAGCGGTATACCAGCCCAAAGGCACCATAGCCACTCCAAACGTCGCCAACATGACTCTCATTGCAACATACGGCACCTGTTGAGGATAGACCTCACCACTCTTGAACTCAAAACTACCATCGTAGCCTGCCAGCAGGCCAGCAAGACCGACAAGCATCTTGCCGAGAGGCGGGTGAACGTCAAAGTAGAACTCGCGTTTGAGGTAGTGTGAACCAAATTTGCCAAAATGAGCCTCGTCCCAGACGACAACGTTGGAGGCACCGATTTTGTGGAAACGTGTCCAACATGAAAGTAGTGTATAGATGATGGGAGCGACATGCTCCATGTTTTGCATCACAAATTCGCGCTGCAATCCTGTCAGCCATGTCTGAAACAGCCAGAAGACCGAGCACATACAATGGTAGTCGGCGGCGGCGACGGTGGTTGGGGCATTCGCCCACCGCCGATATGTGGCCTGGGACGATTCTTGCCAGCCTTATTGTAGACGCCCTTGCCCTCATCATCATTGTCGTAGTCGGGTGGGTCTTGATGGTCGTCGTGGAAGGCTGGGACACGGACACGTCTGCGCGCCTTTTCGTCGGTCATGGAGGAATGATACAAAGGAAGAGTAGAGTCAACGTCTGACTGGCGTGGATAGTTTATATGGTCGTGGTCCGCAAAGTCGACGGCGACAGCACTGGGCCGCATTCACAGCAAGTCAGTGTATGTTCTCTCGTCAATGTATGTTTTTTTTTGTTGCCGTTGGAGGGTTATGCGGGAAGGCACATGATCGATCGTTTTGCCACGTATGGATCACTGCTCAACGGTTGTCATCAAAAAAATTACATTAACTCAAGTACTAGGAAATGGTCTCTACAATGAGCCAACGAGACGAGTTGAGCACAGAAGTTATCGACCCTGATATGTACAAGTTTCCAGCATATACAATCCTTCAAATGGACAACAAGGACAAAGCACTCTTAAAAATACTGTTAGGCGAATACTCTCAACATGTAATATATTCATTTTCCAACTGTGTAAATCAAATACATTGCAAATACATTGCTCCCTAAGACAAACCTAGGACGGGAACCAAACCGAACTAGTAGATTAATGTGAGCACGACATCTTGTAATTGTAACGAGAAGTTTATGTTTTGGGATGTGGCTGATGAACCGGACATATTCAAAAGCAATCGAAGGAAAAACCTCTTTTGAATATATCGTGGTTGCTATTATCAATCAAATATGTGGATGTTACAGGTGGAAAAATCACTAGTCAACTCGCTGAGCAGGCTTGTGTTGGATGACTATATTAATATGTAACATTGGACATGACTGGACATGATGGTTATTGACTGCAGAATTCCATCACAAAGGTGATTGGGTTTGGTTATATATCATTTGGGACTGTTGCTGGGTGTTGCGAGGGTGTTGCGTTCGAGATTGAGGGTCTCGTGATTGAGCATTGAGTTATTGTAAGTTCATGATACTTTTTCAGGAACAAGCAATTCTCGTTCTAAGACATATAGGGATTATTCAAGGGCATGGATAGGCATTATCTACTATCCAAAGGACTGAACGTCATCGGACTTACGAGGGGACGGACTAAAGTTATTCCCATTCCCCACCCTAATCCAGAAATGGATATAATGCTGTAAGGAATGCTGTAAAGGCAGTTAGGACATTACATGGTAAGTTAATAAGAAATAAAATTACAGTCGCAGAAGGGTAATCTACGATGGGGGAGAACCTAGCCAGGAAGGTTGACATTCAACTTGTTGACCAAAATCTCAAATAACTGATTCGATAACTCATAGGGATCATTTCCGTTGGATCGATTGCCGAGTGCAACGGCGGCTGATATCGGCTCATTGTTGGACATAAAGGCACGTTTATTTACTTGGCTGCCATGAGGATTTCTGTGATCCCCCCTTCATCCCAACAATTCATCGTATGGCCCGCCTCTCCTCACCGAGAGCTGGACATCCCTCTCCAACCTCCACGATAGTAGAAATGTCCAGAAATTCAAGAAAAAAAGATCTTGAAGGGGCAGACTTCGATGGCCATCCAGACGATATCGATCATGATGATTATCCAGATGGCGGGCTGAAAGCGTGGTTAGTTGTACTCGGGGTATGTGTCTGAACTTGAATCAATTATTTGGCGTGCCAGTATTCATCGGACTGGTTCATCCAAAAGGCAGGGTGCTGTACATTCGCAACGTGAGTATACATTGCGCCCTCAATCATGTAGTCTCATAAAATGGTAGTTTTGGTTTCGTGAATGCATGGGGGGTAAGTCACTGTCGGTCATAGGATCGATCAGCCTCCTTGATCCCCTCGGCAGGTATTCCAGTCATACTATGAAACGTCCGTATTACGAGATTCTTCTCCTTCCCAGATGTGAGTGCATTGTTTTGAGTCATGTTTATGGTTTTGACGATATGATTTCTAAAGTGCGTGGATTGGATCCATTCAGGTACAATCCGAATCCACACTTACTAGTTTATTTTTGCCTAACTTTTCAGGTAACAGTATGCGCTTGTGTTCCTTCCTGGTCAAATTATGGGGCGGATATTTGACTTAGGGTATCTGAAACTCCCATTTTTGATTGGAACTATCCTGCTTATCGTGGCTACTTTCCTTGTTGCCGAATGTCATACTTATTGGCAGTTCTTATTATGCCAAGGACTCGCTGTTGGAGTATGTTCCCTTTATGTGATTGCTTTCTGCCTTCAGGATTTCTCATGACATCTAACAGGTGGCATGTGGAATGTGCTTTGGGCCAACGCTGAGCATTATCGGTCACTGGTTCAAGAGAAGGCGTGGCATTGCGTTGGGCTTCTCAGCCACTGGATCGTCGTTAGGCGGAACAATTTTCCCAATAGTTGCTCGTAACCTCATACGACTTGTCGGGTGTGTGAAATTTCTGATTGTACCTTTCTTTTCGGGAGCTCATTCCTTGCAGGTTTCCATGGACGATGCGCATTATTGCTTTTATTTTACTGTTTATGCTCGGTATCTCTAACATTGTGCTGGATCGACGGTTGCCTCCCAAGAACGTACCTGGCGGACTGTTCAATTACCGAGCTTTCAAGCTGCCTTCATTCACAATTTACTGTTTGGCCAACACCATGGCATTTCTCGGCATTTACACTGGTATGTTTGTCTTGCGCTAATCCTTTAAACCCGAAAAATCAAATTGCAATAGTTCTTACTTATATCGACGTCAGCGCTATTGCTGTTGGTATATCCCCCGACTTTTCATTTTATCTCGTGAGCATAGCAAATGCAAGTTCAGGGGTGGGCCGAATCTTGACAGGCGTTACGGCTGACAGATTTGGTATGAGATTTTTTCCTCTAACTGTTGCGATTGTGATTTGACTTCACTTCGGTAGGCCCTGTGAACGTGATGGCGCCAATGATGGCCGGCGTCGCTATAATGACATTTGCATGGCCCTACGCAGTCACGAAAAATTCGTTGATCGCTGTTGCAGTCATCTATGGGTAATTTTCTGTTCTTGATCACAATCATACCAGACAATGTATATTTGATTCCAGATTTTCGGTTTCCGCATATGTCTCAGCATTCGGCATGCCGTTGTATAATATGGGTACGATTGAAGATGTTGGTCGACGAATGGGGACAGTTATGTTTTTCGCAGCCCTGGGGGCTTTAGCAGGTCCCCCTATTTCTGGGGCTATCAATGCTTCAACTGGGAGCATTAAGGCTGTCAGTTACTTTGCTGGTAATGATTCGTAGTCTTGTCCCATTTGTTTTGCGATGTTCACGGATATTTATTAGGAAGCACCGTCCTTCTAGCCGTGATCATGATGTGGATCACTCGCTACTTGCTACTGAAGAAGTTTTTGGGCAAGTTCTAAACGTTCGCCATCTTTCTGTTCCTCTTCTTCTCCATAAACTAGATTCCCATACACGCATTTCTCTACTTTTAGATTGACAAGATCTTGATGGTCTAGATACCGAAACACTTCGGGGTTTATTGTCCCTTCGCACCTCTTTTGATGACATTCATGTGGATCTTGTACAACTATCTAGATATTACAATAACAGTACCCTTATTGCCAAAGCGGTAATTATCAGTTGAGGTGTACCGCCGCAGCGTAAAAATAACTTGAGGCACATCGACAATCATCGCACTAAATCTCTGTACAGCCCACACAGCTTGGTGCACCAGCGCAGAGCCGCATTTGTTCCTTTGTACCCCCGCACTAGCCATGATGATCAATCAAGATCTCTAGACTAGAAGGTACACCTGGTCTCGACCACGCTGATGGTATGCCCAGATCATGCAAGTATATATGGGCTGTGGTGCTGATAATGACGCCATTGTAGTTTGCGAACTGGCTCCCAAAGATAGATGCATCCAAGTTCCATTACGTCTTTGGGAGACTAAAGCATAGCCTTCAGAATCCTCTTCGCTATCTCACCCCTGATGTGCTATCACAAGCACAGTACTAGCTGAGAACACGATGGCTCATTCACTTCGTGTAGTCTAGTGTAGAACAAATTGTGACTGGTCGATGTAAATACTACTCATGGGTCTGTACGGACAAAACCAAACATGCACCGCTTTCTTCACCAGACTTGTTTACCACGGCTGCTCACTCTGACTACCATAACAGTTGTAATGTAGGTGAATGAGTCTAATGATTTGTGGAGGGATTGAATTAAAGCTAGATTCATGGCATGGTGTGCATCTGGTACGCACCTGATAATTTTCGGTAAAAAATGCTGTGTTCAGGCTGCGGAACAGATCCCTCGCAGGTGCGAGGTAGGCGAGCGGGCCCGAATATAGGAGACATGTTTGTACGGTGTCAGAATATTTCCTTCCGATCGTTGGACATCATAAATTGATAGTGTCAAGGCGTCAACAAATTTGAGCCCTGGTGTTCTTGGACTTTTGCCTCATTTTCCAGAATATTTGATCGTTTAACGAAAGCTAACTCTTGACAATGCTCTCTTCAATGCTCCAGAGACTTAGGACCTTTCAAAAAGGAGTTACAGGGGGTAGCAGGCAATTATTATATGTTGATTTGACAGATTAAATTGCGAGTTCGTCGGTGAGAAGGTAGTTGAAACAGGGACAAGTAGACAGTTGTCATGAAGCCAAAGACAGAGTTTCACTCTCGGAGAGACAGGAAGATAAGTTTCGCCCTGTTCGGTATGGAGATCAGGTCCAGTCTTCGGCAATCCGAACGGCCCTGGATCTGACAAGCCCACTCATTTAGGCTGCAGTCATGAAACCATGACTGTATGATCTCGGATGAGACAATGTTGTCAAGACAATGACTTGCCTCTCATACTACTTGAAAAATTCAATACCCTTTTCCGGGTTTTGTCCGAACCTGGAAGTACGTTGAGGATTATTTGAGCTTAGACGGCAGAACTCTTGTTGTTGCAGCGGTTCAGGCGGAGTTCAAAGATCACGGAGATTTCCGGTAAAGCTGTGAACGTAAAAATGTTCATGGTCCTCAGTTGAGGATCACCATCAACGGCCTCTGACTATCCCAACTGATCTACTTGTGAACTTATTTTTCGAGCATCGTCTAACGGATCTTTGACGTACCGATAAGAAGCAATTCATGTCAGCGTATGCACAATCGCTTCAAAAATTTACCGACTGGCCTTCTCATCTTTGGTTCACAGAGAAGAATTTCAAGATGTCCTCGAGAACGAGATTGAGTCCAATTGGGACCAAGTCGTAGATAAGTGCGTGTGATCTCGTATCGTTGCGACTGAGCATCGCCTAATCTGTCACTGCGCCTTCTTAGCTTTGATAACATGGACTTGAAGCCAGAACTCCTTCGTGGAATCTATGCTTACGGGTGAGTAATCGACTGATATGATATGGTGTCTCCTGACATGTATTTTTTTGCAGTTTTGAGCGTCCTTCTGCCATTCAACAACGTGCTATCGTTCCTGTCGTGAAAGGCCACGACGTTATTGCCCAGGCGCAGTCTGGCACAGGAAAGACAGCTACTTTCTCTATCTCCATCCTCCAACAAGTGAGTCCGTACATATTGGATGTGCTGAGCGCATGTGAATGTTTGTTTCGTGATTTAGCTCGATAAAAATATTAAAGGGACCCAAGCATTGATTCTTGCGCCCACCCGTGAACTTGCTCAGCAAATCCAAAAAGTCGTCATCGCCTTAGGCGACTACATGAACATTGAGTGCCATGCATGCGTTGGTGGGACTAACGTTCGTGAGGACATGGCTAAACTCCAGGAAGGTGTCCATGTTGTGGTTGGAACGCCGGGTCGTGTCTTTGACATGATTAACCGCCGCGCGTTGAGGACTGACAATATTAAAATATTTTGCTTGGATGAGGCCGATGAAATGTTGTCGCGCGGATTCAAAGATCAGATATATGAAGGTGACTAGTTCAAACACCTCCCTCCTTTTCTGCCTTCTGACAAGATGACAGTTTTCCAGCTGCTCCCTCAGGACACACAAGTTGTCCTTCTTTCCGCCACTATGCCTGCCGATGTTCTTGAAGTCACTAAAAAATTCATGCGTGATCCCGTTCGCATCCTTGTGAAGAAGGATGAATTAACTCTCGAGGGTATCAAGCAGTTCTATATCGCTGTAGAAAAAGAGGAGTGGAAACTGGATACTCTATGTGATCTCTATGAGACCGTCACGATTACTCAGGCTGTGATCTTCTGTAACACCAGGCGGAAGGTGGACTGGCTGACGGAAAAAATGCATTCTAGGGAGTTCACTGTTTCTGCTATGGTGAGTCAGTCATACATTAGATAGTCATTTTTCCTCATGAATCCCTTCAGCATGGTGATATGGAGCAGAAACAACGAGAAGTTCTGATGAAAGAGTTCCGATCTGGGTCATCTCGTGTTCTTATCACCACAGATTTGCTAGCCCGAGGGATCGATGTGCAGCAAGTTTCGCTTGTCATCAATTACGATCTTCCAACCAATCGTGAGAACTATATT
>Ga0153922_1000157_pt1 | contig 27211 bp, 21 predicted proteins | sample TSNJ006MetaG_FD_104723 | JGI IMG/M metagenome (GOLD analysis project Ga0153922, IMG submission 104723) | Attine ant fungus gardens microbial communities from New Jersey, USA - TSNJ006 MetaG | ecosystem: Host-associated > Fungi > Mycelium > Unclassified | place: USA: New Jersey, Brendon T. Byrne... | reverse complement strand
GGTTTTTCGAGAGTGCAAATGAAAAAACGTAGGCGTAGCGGGCTACGCTGAGGCTTTTTCGTTTGTGCTCTCGGAAAATCAGACCAGCGAAGGGATTCATTATTTATTCTTCGATGTACTAGGTATTTAAATCACCGTAACATAATGTATTCTTCATAGATAATCTTCTCCTGTTTATAACAAAAGGGCATCTGGACCGTTTTATCTATTAACTACACATATCTTATTAATCATTCTAAATACCTCTTGTTTTACTTGATATTATACATTTTCACGCTTTCTTTTCTTGGTATAACAATCCAGGCACACAACCCCGACGATAATTATTCCCCGGATTAACTGCTGTACATAGGAATTGACATTCATCAGGTTCATGGCATTTTCAAGCGTTGCAAACAAAAACATCCCTAGAATCGTCTGGGGAATCCCTCCGATACCGCCTCCAAAAGAAGTTCCGCCAACTACAATACCGCAATTAATTAAAAGTGCTGTATTGTCGCCATAAGTAGCCGCACCGGAATTCAATCTTGACGAAAGCAGAAAACCAGCCAGCGCCGTTACCGCACCGCTTAATAAATAGGTTATCACCTTATGGCGCCTTGCCCGTATACCTGCGTATACCGCCACTTCAAAGTTGCCTCCAACTGCATAGCAGTCCCGTCCAAATGCCGTTCTTTTCATAACACTTTGTGCAATGATCAAAAGTATAATGGTAATAATTACAATCAATGGAATTCCCAGAACAGATATCGTTCCTATCTTATGAAAGATGACATTCGTTCCCTGTATTGGATGTGCATTGGTAAGCACTAGGGAAACGCCTTTTAAAAGCATCCCCATACCAAGTGTAGTAATAAATCCATCAGCATTCTGGCTGACTACCAGGAATGCATTGACTGCTCCAACCAAAAGCCCTACTGCAATTGCAAGCACAAATGCCGGAAAAAGAGGCATAAACTCCTGCAGCTTGATTGCAACAATTCCGGACAGACACATCAGACCTCCGATGCTCAGATCACATTCTCCCGAAATAACCACAAAGGTTACTCCGCCTGCCATAATCAGTAGAATAGCACACTGTAGCAGCAGTTCCACCATATTATATCTGGTGAAAAAATACGGCGTAAGAAACGGCATCATGATAAAAATCGCCAGCAATGCAACCAATGCCTTTTGGTTTTGTATGATTTTAAGAATGTGCCTGACATTTATCTTCTCATTCATATTCTTTCCTCCTATCGCTGCTTACGGCTGTCCAGCCAGATTGCTGCAACCAGAATCAGACCTTTTGCCGCGCTCTGTGCATTAGCAGAAACTCCAAGCATATTCAATGCGTTAGCCATGATTGTAATGAGCATAACACCAAAAACCGTGTTCACGATACTCCCATGTCCGCCTTTTAAAGTCGTCCCTCCAATTACAACTGACATAATTGCGTTTGTCTCATAATTTTTTCCAAGTACCGGAGATGCCGATGTTACCCGGGATATTAAAATAATCGCACCGATTGCAGTCATCAGTCCCGTCATAATATACATAAACATTACACTCTTTGAGATGGATACTCCGTTCAGCCGTGCTGCAACCGGATTACCTCCGCTTAAATGAACCTTACGTCCCAGCGTTGTCTTCTTCATAATAAACTGCAGGATTACAACTCCTGCGAAAAAAATCAAAATGGCGATGGGAATTGCACTGATAGAGCCTTTTCCCAGAATCAGAAATGAAGAGTTCGTCGGAACATTAATTGTTGCTCCATTGGAAATGAGCAGTGCCAGTGCACCGTATACCGTACTCATACCGTAGGTAATAAACAGCGCATCGGCATCGTCTCTTGCCCCGCAGAAATTCAGTATCGCACCATTCAGCGTGCCCCCTGCCACACCGGTTAAAAGACCGACAATTACAGCTACCGGTGCGCTTGTAACATTCAGCATACTGGCCGTCACGATTCCGATCATGGAAAACATTCCGGCTACCGACAGGTCAATATATCCACCGATAATAACAATTGTCATTCCCAGTGCCACCATTCCCAGAGGACATAGTTGCCGAATCATATTGACGACATTCTCTCCGCTCCTGAATTCTGACCTGACAATCGCCGTATAGATAACCAAGATCAGAATACCTACGATTATTAGATAATTATTTATTAGATTTCGTATATTTTTTTTACCGCCGGCAATCCTTTTCATCTAGTGTCCTCCTCTCCCAGTGCACTTGCCATAACTTCATTCTCATCACTGATCAATGGGTCGAATTCTCCTTTAACCTCACCATTAGCAATAACCAGGACTCGATTGCTCATATTTAACACTTCAGGGAGTTCTGAGGAAATCATTATGATCGAACTGCCATTTTCAACAATCTGTTTCATCAGCAAGTAAATTTCGTATTTTGCACCAACATCAATCCCTCTGGTTGGTTCATCCAGTATTAAAATCTGCGGATTCCGCTCCAACCATCTGCCGATAATGACCTTCTGCTGATTTCCTCCTGACAGATTTGCTGCCTTAGTATGTTCCGACGGAGTTTTAACACTGAGTGCCTGAATCTGCTTTTCTGCAATTTTATTTTCTTTATGCCTGTTTAAGATACCATTTTTCGAAAAATGATCCATTGACGCGGCCGTAATATTCTGTCCAACACTAAAACTCTGGAAAAGTCCTTGCTCCTTCCGGTCCTCGGTCACAAAGCCCATGCCGGCACGGATCATGTCGATTGGCGAATGTACCTCTATTTTCTTTCCATTTAGCCATATCTCTCCGCTGTGCAGTTTGTCAACACCGAACAATGCCCTGACAATCTCCGTCCGTCCAGCCCCTACCAGACCAACCAGCCCCAGAATTTCCCCTCTTTTCAATTGAAAACTGATATTGTTCAGCTTTTTGGTATTAAAGTTCTTCACCTCCAGAATTATTTCACCAACACATTCCGGGCGCTGCGGATATTCATTTTCGATTGTCCGCCCAACCATCATTGCAATCATTTCTTGCCGATCCAGCGCCGCCACATCCCGATTGTCAATTACATGACCGTCACGCATGATTGTAACCCTGTCACATAGTTCATAAATCTCATCCAGTTTATGACTGATATATATAATGGTTATTCCTTTTTTTCTTAACTCATTGATAATCTCTACCAGTCGTGACATTTCTTTTGTTGTCAGGGTGGTACTGGGCTCATCCATAATAATCAGTTTGGAATCAAAAGAAAGAGCCCGCGCGATCTCAACCATCTGCTTTTCTGAAATACTCAGATCATCAATCAGAGTATAGGTATCAATATCACTTCCAATACTGTGCAGCAGTTCTTCAGCCCTTTTGTGGATTTTTTTCAGACCGCCAATTTCTTTAAAACGTGCAAAGAATATGTTCTCACCAACAGTCATGGTATTCACAAGATTAAATTCCTGATAGATGATGCTAAGACCCAGTTTGAGCGAATCCATCGGCTCATGGATATTCATCTCCTGTCCATCAAAGATAATCTGCCCTTCATCTTTTTGATATACCCCGCTTAAAATCTTCATCAGCGTCGACTTTCCTGCCCCGTTTTCACCTATGATTCCGTGAACATGGCCCTTTTGAACTTCAAAAGAGACTGCATCCAGCGCTGTCACATTCAGAAAACATTTTGTAACATTTGATATGGAAAGTATCTTATTGCTATCCACGGTATACACCTCCTTAAAAAGAGTTTTTTAATTATACAAGGCGGGCATACAAAACCTTTTCTGTAATTCCCGCCTTTGGTTACCTTTTATAATTCACTTACCATCCCGGATGGAAATCTGCAGCATTTTCTTTCGTGAAAATGGTATATTCCGTATAGTTAATCTGATCCATCTCTTTACCGTCCAGTAATGCAATCGCTCCGTCCAGATACAGATGTGAAGAATCCTTAAAGCTTCGTCCCACGGTTGCCTGAGTATCCCCTGCCAGAACCATGTCCAGGCCTTTCTGGCACCCATCCACACTGACGATAACTACCTCATCCAGTCTGCCGGCTGCTTTTAATGCTTCTACAACACCTACCGCACCATTATCCCAATGACAGTAAATTCCATCAATGCCACTGTATTTGGAAAGAAAATCTTCAGTAATCGTCATACATTCTGCTGTTGACCATGGACTCGCCTGAGATTCAACAACTTCCAGATTACTTCCTTCAATTCCTTCTGCAAATCCATCATGACGTTTGATCTGAGGATCACTTCCTGCCATGCCCATTACTTCTACAATCTTTCCGCCATCAGGCAATAACTCCTTCATAATTTCTGCAGCTTTCTTACCCGCATCTAAATCATCCGGTCCGATGAAAGCATCATATGCATCTTTACCAGAATCAGCCAGATTGGTATCAACTGTCAGGCATACCAGTCCTGCGTCACGAGCCTTCTGCATCGCTGGGATCATCGCTGTATTATCAACCGGATTCAGCATCACGGCATCACAGCCCTGCGAAATCGCATTTGCAATCTGATCTGTCTGCTTTTGTACGTCACTCTGTCCGTCAAAGCTGATCAGTTCAACGCCCACTTCCTCCGCATACTCCCGGAAACATTTTGTCATAAATTCCATTGACTCATCTGCGTTATCAGGACTACACCAGGCAATCTTGTAGTCTCCGGCGTTACTTTCCTTTCCTTCACTACCGTCTGCATCTGCCGTTTCAGTTGTTCCGGCAGGACTTTCCGTTTCCTCTTTAGCATTGGTATCCGTACTTCCTCCAGATCCACATCCCGTGAGCATAGTTATGCCCATTACAACGCTCACTGCCATCGCCAACAATTTTCTTACTTTCATCTTTCTACCTCCTCTGGTTAAAAATAGTTACTTTATTCGTATTGCTATATCCAACGGCGGAGATACCGCTGCTGACACATGTGTAGCCGTTCCTTACTCGGGCCTTCCTTTCCTCTTCCTCTTGAGGTCTTGCCTTATCTCAGCACTCGCTTCCTGTACTCCCGTGTAACCCCTCCCGCTTGTCCGCTTTCAGCTATTTTTCTCACTCTTTCGCAACTTGCGAGAGTGAGTCCATTTTAAACTTCTTTTCCTTAATTTTCTTTTTTACCCTCTTTTTGCTCGTACTTTTAAAATTATAAATCAAAACTATAATCATAATATAAATCAAAATATTCTAGCTGTCAACGATTCAATTGTATTTGTTCAAAAATCATGATATTTTACAAATATTCCACTTCTATTTTATTAATAATGTCTAATACTTAATTTAATAAAACGCAAAGGGATACCAGCAAGCGGAATCTTTGCCGCTTGTGATATCCCTTTGTGCATTACCAACACAATTATAAAAATCTTCCATAACCTCCCGCCAAATCCCAAGATGCCGAAACAGATGTTTTGGACCAGTGCCTTACCGCAAGTTTTCAGGAACGGAGCATTTCGTTGTTAGAATCTAAATAAAAACAGGGTGTAATTGCAGGGGACATTCGTATTCAGCCCATATTCTTTATGAATACGCGCTTCAGACAAATTCAAAATGCGCTTTGGTAAAGCACATTTTGCCCTACAATTATACCCTGTTTTCATTTAGAATCTAATCAATTCATGCTATGTTGCTGAAAATTTGCGGTAAGGCACTGGTCCAAGACACCTGTTTCGGCATCCCATCCTTCCCTATTCCAGTAGCCCTTTCGCCACCAAATACTCCTTCGCAACATCCTCAACTGACTTCAAATCAACATCCACAGCATAAGTCAGATCAATCATATCATCCTGTGTAAAAATCCCATCCATCTGTCTCAAAACATCTTCCAGATCCGGTGCTGTATCCTTAAATCTCTCAAACAAATCCTCTCTTACCAGCAATGCCCCATTATATTCCGGGAAAAACGTCCTATCGTCTTCCAGCACCTTAAGCTTCGCCTTCTTATTCTGTCCATCCGTAGCATACACCACTGTACAGTCAATATTTCCACTCTCAACTGCTGAATACTTTAAGCTCATATCAATCTGCTTTGCATCTTGAAACTTCAACCCATAAAACTCAACAAACGGATTATATTTCGCACTTCCTTCCTCTGTAAAGAAATCATGCTCAGCACCAAATACCAGCTTATCCGCAACTGGAACCAAGTCACTGATTGTATTTAAATCATATTCATCCGCAATCTTCTGCGGTACTGCTACCGCATATGTATTATTTATTCCAAGCTTTCCAAGAAGCCTTATTTCCTTCTCTTCACACTGCTCATTCACATAATCATATAGCGTCTTATCAGTCGGAACATCGGACGGATCCAGCCCCAGAAACGTAGTCAGCACCGTACCATCATAACTATTCATAATATCGTTACTGCCTTTAAGCAACTCATTATAAGCATTCACCGGCGCCATCTGATCCTTAATGTCCACCGTAATATCCGTGTTTGCCTCCACCAGATACTTCACCATCTGATGAATAATCTGCATCTCCGCAAACTGCCCATCATAAATCGTTATACTCTCTGTCTTTTTTGCTCCACCTCCACAGCCGGTCATCGAAACCACCAAACCAACCGCTAAACACATTGCCAACATCCTTTTCATTAATCTCATAATATTCTCCTTCCAAACTCACCACGCAGCCTTCCTTTAGTTACCTTGCCGAAAAGCGGTGCTGCAGCCGCCTTTCAATAACTGCCATAATAGTATCAAATCCAACTGCCATAACCATCAGTACCGCCGTACTGGACATGATCATTCCCATATTCTGAATATGGATGCCCCGATATATGACACTTCCCAAACCACCTCCTCCTACAAAAGTTGCGAATACAGCAACCCCAACCGCAGTTACTGTAGCAATACGGATTCCTGTAAATATGAACGGAAATGCAATCGGCATCTCCACATGAATTAACTGATAAAACCGTGTCATCCCCATTCCCGTTGCCACTTCCTTCATCGCAGGGCTTACCTCTTTTAATCCAAGATATGTATTCTGCACTACCGGCAGCAGCGAATACAGAATCAGCCCGGTGACAACCGTAACCTTACCGGCCCCAAAAAAAACCATGATCACACCTAATAGTGCCAGTGCCGGTATGGTCTGTAGAATCTCCACTACTGTAAGTATCATTTTACGAACGCCTTTAAACAAATACGCACAAACACCCAGTGGAACCCCTACAATAATCGTCAGTACCACGGATATCAATACAATGCTCAAATGCTCTAATATCATTGTAACTGTCATTTTCCATCCCCCCTCAGTGGTTTGGGAATCAATTTCTTGCGCATCAAGTCAATGACTACACCAAAAAGAATTGCCATAATTGCTGCCGGAATAGCCCCGGCAAAAATCAATGCATTATTATTACTGCTGACGCCTGCATAAATCAGTTCCCCTAAACCGCCCAGACCAATCATCGCTGCCAATACAGCCCAGCTTACGGTATATACGGTAGAAATCCTCAGCCCGCCGATGATCGAAGGAAGAGCCAAGGGTAGTTCCACTCGAAATAATATCTGTATCGGAGACATACCACAGCCCTTTGCTGCCTCTTTATACTGCATCGGCACTTCTATAATTCCCACATAGGTATTCTTCAGAATCGGAAAAATAGCATATATCGAAAGCGCGATCAATACTGTTGCCGGAACCATCCCCAGATATAAGAACAAAATGCCGATGAACACAATCCCGGGAATCGTCTGAAAGACCGATAACAATGGAATCACCACGGTTGCCCAGGATGGCTTACGTGACAACAACATCCCCAAAAATACCGCTACTACAAATGCAATCGAAACGGAAGCAATTACATACATGAAATGAGTGCCTATCGCTTTGATCATGCGGTCAGCATACAAAGACAGAAAATTACTCATAAACTATCCCCCCAAACTGCATCTGCCAAAGCTCTGGCCATACTTGTCTTGGTGATCATACCGGCAACTGTATCATCTCGGTTCAATACAACAATATAACTATCATCACCGTGCAGCAGGCGATCCAGGCAAACGGGTGCATCCTCATCTATGTAGCAAGTCGAATGATTCCGATTCACCAACGGTTCTATGGTCTTATGATCCTTCCCCTCTTTTTTAATCTTACTGATAGAAAGAGTGCCTACATAAGTCTCGTCCAGATTTTTCACAATTAACGTATCCACCCGCCGGCGGGCCATTTTATCAATGGATTCACGAATACCATGATTGATGTAGGTTGTACGCACATCAGTGCGGAGAAAGTCGGCTGCACTTAATGATGGTGTCTCACTGTCTTTTCCCCGTTTGCCCATAAAGCTGGCAATCAACTCATCGGCAGGGTTCTCAAGCATCTCATCCGGCGTAGCCATCTGCAGAATATTACCATGATCCATAAAGATGATCTTATCTGCCATATTAAGTGCTTCATCCATATCATGTGTGACAAACACGATTGTTTTCCCCAGCTTTTTTTGCAGCTTGCGTACTTCATCCTGCAGGATTGTCCGCGTCATCGGATCCAATGCACCAAAGGGCTCATCCATCAGTACTATCGGCGGGGACGCCGCCAGCGCACGCAGCACTCCGATACGCTGCTGCTGTCCGCCGGAAAGCTCGGAAGGATACTTATGAGCATACTCTTCATAAGGCATATTAACCAGTTCCAGCATCTCATGCACAATCTTACTCATTTCTTCTTTCGAATACTTCAGTAATTTGGGTACTACACAAATATTCTGTTCAACCGTCATATTGGGAAATAAACCGATTTGCTGTATTACATAGCCGATAGATCTTCTAAGTTCGATACGATCTGTTTCTGAAATATCTTTGCCATTGACATAGATTTTCCCCTGATTGGGCTCTATCAAGCGATTAATGGTCTTTAAGCTTGTAGTTTTGCCGCAGCCACTGGGACCAATCAAGACGGCAAATTCTCCCTTTTGTATCTCAAAACTCAGATTATTTAGAATTAACGAGTCACCATAACTTTTACTTACATTTTCAAAACGAATCACATTCTCACCTTCTTATTCTTTTTAACTAATTATTATACGTATTTTTTATAATTATATAGAACTTTTGCACATGTGTCAAATCACCTTCACGGCACTTTGCATAAAATTCATTTTATTTTTTACAAAAATCCGATATCATAATCAGTACATTTGCCTGATATTTTCTCCTTTCTTGAGAAATCTTAATTTTTCTTTGGTCTATCTCACCAAAATTTTTTCATTATTTTCCAAGTTTTTGAACTTATTTGTTAATTCCATGGTATAATATTTCCAGAACTGTTAACTAATCAATTCAGCAACCTATATGTGCCGTAAAACATGCACAGAACGGAGGAAATTATGAGTGTTTTTGAATATGATCACACGCTGCCGGCGCTGCCGGTACCCGAACTATCTGACACATGCAGCAACTTGAAAGAATTAATAAAACCCCTTGTTAAGCATGACGTCTGGAAGGATTTTTGTTCTGAACTTGATTCATTTGAACAATCTGATGGGGCATCACTGCAGGAAAAGCTGCTGCAATGGAAAGATTCCCGTGAAGGCAATTTAAGCTGGCTTCGTCCTATCTGGGATGATAACTATCTATCTTACCGAGACCGTTCACCTGTCAATATGAATTATACCTTTAAACTGCTTCACGAACGATTTGGCGAGCCCGCTCTGCCTAAACTGTTGCACAGCTTTTGCCACATTCTGAACCGGCTGCGTACGGAATCCCTTCCCCCCGAGAAGATTAAAGAAACTCCTCTGGGCATGGAAGCACTTTCACATATGATCTACACCCGAATTCCCAGTCCGCACCGTGACATTTTATACTATTTGCCACTCTCGACACCATATACAGTCTCCGTTGTATGCAAAGGTCACTGGTTCCTTTTAGCACTGACTGATGAAAATGACGTCATCCTTTCACCTGATGCGATTCAAAAAGCATTGGAAGATATCCGTACCGAGGCAAATTCTATGCCTGAGTCGGCAGGTGTAAGCGCATTTACCTGTGCCCCTCGGGATGAAGCGGTCAAATTAAGGAGCCGGATACAGGAGCATTCACTGAACCGCATGAATATGGAGTGTATTGAAAACTCAATTTGTGTGGTTTGCCTGGAAGATGTGGATGAGGCAGGATTTATGCATAACCTGATGCTGGGAAATCCGAAGAACCGCTGGTTCGATAAGTCTATCCAATTTGTCTGGGACGGGCATGAACTGGGATCTAATAATGAGCACTCCGGCTGTGATGCTGCCATCTGGCTTTATCTGCTCAATCAGATTGATGACTATGCTTTAAATCAGATTACCGATGACCAATCAGCCAAACCGGCATCTTTCCGTGCTCTTGAGTGGATTGTTTCGGATGAGCTTTTAAATGAGTTAAATGACGCAATACAAGACTATTCTGATCTTGTATCAAAGATGAGTGTAAAAGATAAGAAACTAAATGTATTTTCACGTGAAAAGATTAAAGAAAAGAAATGCCGGCCTGACGCAGTCGTGCAGATTCTATATCAGGCTGCTTACTATAAATTGACTGGGCGTATCCGCACTACATATGAAGCAGTTTCGACCAGATCTTTCTATCAGGGCCGGACCGAATGCTTACGTCCCTGTTCATCAGCGGCGGCTGATTTTGCTAAATGTCTGGTGGATAGTTATGTATCGCCGGGGGAAAATCCTGTGACTTCGGCAGAGCTGATGGAAAAATTCCGCGCCGCTGAAGCGGCACATATGAACCAAATTAGCTGCGGACAGGCTGGTCTGGGACCCGAAAGACATATTTCCGGATTGATAGCAATGCATGCCATGTATACGCATTCAGAACCTTTGCCGGGCATATTTGCTACAGAAGGCTTTCGTACCTTAAAACATGATGCCATTTCCACCAGCAGCACCACTGCACCCTATATTGAGTACTTTGGTTTCTGCCCTGTTGTTCCTGATGGAATCGGACTCGGGTACGGAATCAAGAATGACGCACTGCATCTCGTTGTTTGCGCATACGATGACAGTACAATAAATCCGGAGGAGTTCCTTACCACACTGGAAGAAATGGCATATCAGTTTTTCAATTTATTTTAAGCAAGCATCTAAAAATAGCAGAGCGGGGGTCTGAATACCCAGATATGACAATGGCCTTCAGACCTCCTTTTTGAACAAAGACGGAAAATGTTATAACAGGTTTAAACCGCTACATATTTCCTACGTGTCATACCATATTTTGAAATTTTATAAGTAATAAGTAATAAACCATCGGTATCATAACTTACTGCTTCCTTTTGTAAGAATCCAACGACAAGCAATTCATCCAAATAAGCCTCTATTTGCTTACTGCCAAACAAGCACTCACCTTTATATTCGTCACGCAGATCATCCATGATATCCTTCTTATCAAACGTTGCATTCTTTTGTACTGCATATTGCAAAATTCTTGTTTTTAATGGCAACTGCATCTATATCTGCCTCCCTTTCACCGATCGGTCGCCCGCTTTGCTAATTAACATCCCGCAGCTTAAAGAGTTCCGATGGATTACTGACAATTAGGATAACCCCTGCAGCTACTACTAATGCACCGGCGATCGCGGGTGCCGTAACCTCATATTCATAAATCTCCGGTAATAGTTTTGCTGCTGCAAGTCCCAGCGGAATAGACCAAACCGGCATCGTATAGACAATTGCCATACAACGGGTCGGACCACATTTATTAAAACTAACATAGGTCGTACTATAAGACAGTGCCGCACAAAGCGCCATCAGAATGACCAAAATTAAAATCAAAGGACTTGTAAAAATTGTCCTTATCGTCCCGGTAAATACCGCAAGATTCCCTGTCGCACCTGCCAATATGACCATGGCAGAGATTCCCATAACCCCGGAACAGATGGAACGGTAAAAAGCGCAGCCCTCAAGCGGATCGATCAGATCACCGGCATAAGTTGAAAACATGCCTTCCAAAGAAAATCCAATTGGACAAATACCGGCCAGAATAATGCCAATAGTAAAATTACTTCCTGCTGTGTCCGGTCTTCCTAAGAAGCATGAAACCAGCACGCCGGCAAACACAAGAATAATTCCCAGGTACGCACGTTTTGATACATGTTCTTTAAAAATAATACGTCCAAGGATTGCTGTCAAAACAGGTGTAATTCCCAATACTGCCGTTGTATATGTAATTCCGCACAGATTATATGAAGCCATCTGTAGTCCTGTAGCTAACGGTCCGGAAGCTATAGCAGCCAGCAGCATCATCCAGGAAACCTTAAAGCTGACCATGCGTTTAAATTCCTTTATTCCTTTTCCGTGGCCGGCATTAAAGATAAAACAGAAAATACCACAGATGATATCGTTAATACCTAAAATTGTAATTGCAATAATCGCGGTACACATTACTGAGTTAGCACCAGTCATTTTCCTCAGGATCAGAGTCGCAGCCGAGCTGTTAAACACACCCATCAAAATTGCAGTAATCGCAGAGATCCAAGCTAAAAGCATACCTAACTTTGCAATACCAATTTTCCTATTGCGATATGTCTCTTCAGCTGTTATCTTTGGTTGAAATATTTTTGTATCTTCCATGACAATGCCTCCTCTTATGGGTTACTGTTCACCGCCGGCTGTAAACAGTACCATTGCGGCTCCTTTTAACTGCGGGTCATAAAGTTAATCTGTTCTTCAAAATCATTGGTCGCACAGACTCCCATCTCTTTAATCAGGTCATCTACTTCCACCGGTTCTGTATATCCCGGCAGCATCGCATTTAACATACCGCCCATGACTACGTTATATTTTTTACCGCGTTTCTTAGAAAATTCAATCAATTGCTTTGCATAATCCAGACTCTGACCGCAGTGAACGCTGATACATATCACATCCGCATCTTCTTCATCCGCCAGATCCAGAACAAACGCCGGTTCCATATTGGTGCCACAATTGACAACCGTAGCATTCATCTCCGTCCAAACTTTGTCGATTAACATCAATCCGTAACTATGCCCATCAGCGGAAGCACAGATTAATTTTTTCCCTTTTAAGGTATTGACATAACCTTTGTTTTTTAGCTGCTCAACAATTTCCACCTTCATCTGCATCGTCTCACGGCCCAAAACGGTTGGGACATATGGTTTAAATTCGCCCCATTCTTGCTGACTGGGGTGAAATTCCTGTTCAAACCGCACCGGATCAAACCGTTTCAGAACGACAATCATCTGAAGCGGATCCTCGATATCAACCCCCGCTGCTTTGAAACTATTCAAGACATTGTGATAAAAGGCGGTTCCTTTTTCAATCAATTGATCGCGCAATGCTTCGAATTTAGAAAAATCAATGATTTCCATCCATTCTCCCGCTTTTCTTTCCACCCCAATTCCGCATTTCACAATGTTGAAAAGTTCTTCCAACGTGGGTACCCGAAGAGCTTCGGTTATAGAAACCGGGTTGATAACAGTCGGCATATTGTACTTCAGGTTAATAATCGATTGGATCAGCATCTCGGAAGCTGCCAGACCGTAATTGGCCTCAATGTCATGATCCCACTGCTCATTCGTTGAACCATTATAATAAGTTACAAATGGGTGTTCCGGTGTTCCATAGAGTTTTTCCATAGCGAGGGCAAATGCCATTCGGGGAAGAATCTCCGATAGCAAACCACCGTAAGAAAGTGCCATGCGGGCACCACACAGATCTTCGATGATGTAATGTTCAATCATCTCATAACCGACAAAAGACACCACATCCATAAAAAAGCCAGGCAATCCATCTTCCGGATAGGTAATACAATCCAGTCCTTCATTTTTCTTCGCTGCCAGAATCCCCATTGTACGACACATGTCTGCAAATCTTTGCTTTTCATCATGGTATCCCGGGTATTCCCAGATAAAGGTTGAAAAGCAGCCTAATCTTGATGTTCCGGCTTTTAATGCATACTTCGTCTGGGTCAGATTATTGGGACTTGCCATATGCCAGTCCTGCCAGCAGATATCAACCGGTGCTGCCTGCATATGAGCAATCCAGTCTGCTTCCTTTTCCATCATATAGCTGGTGGGTTTCGGTGCACCTTCCCAATATTCAGGAGGTAACCCAACCAACTGACTTGGTATCGACTGCATTGAACGTACTTCAAACCCGGTGCGCTTGGCAAATTCATCAATCTTTTTAATCCCTTCCAGTTCCTCTTCCAGGGTAGAAAGTCCCATTAAAAGCTGATAGGTCTGCTTTTGGTTTGATAAGTTTTCTTTGCGGTATGCCAGGTGGCTTTCATATCCCGTTTCTTTTAAAAATCTGGACTTATTCCAAGGGATATCCTTAGCCATTGCCATGCCTTCTTTAACCATCTCCCGTCCATCCGGAAATCCACCCGGGATAAGACTGGCTATGTACTCTTTTAGTTCCTGCTCCAATTTACACCCTCCTTTCAGTATTTTATTGCCATTTAATATAAGTGTTTTAATAAATATAATTGTAATTTTCATTGTGCACTTTGTCAACTATTTCCGAATGGTTCTTTTTTCTTTTGTAGTATTTTACATATTTTTGCTATGATTTTTAGTAAATCTAATCAAACCCTGAATTGAGCTGATACCACCACCAGCCGTTCAACAAATATTTTTTTATTATTACAGCTATCTTCTATCTCCATATCTTCCTGATGATAGGTTATGTTGCAAATTCCGGTTGCCGATAGCCTTTTAACGCATTCCTGTCCAATCTCTCTGGCATATGCTGTCGCCTCATTAAGGGTATCATAAGCAGTCCGGTTCATTGGTGAAAAAACAATATATTGATCAGTTACATCATCAAGCCTAATCAATACCTCAACACTCTCTACCGCCCGCCCTACAGCTGCCCCCACTGCATTGGCCACTTCTGCATGCTCTGGAATCATAATATTGGCAAATAGTTCTTTTCCTGCCTTGGATGCCCATGCACCTGAAGGGGCTCCGATGGCCACAACATCTTTTTTCAACCGATATGCTGCTTCGAGTACCGATGAACTCTTGTGAAAAAAAAGTTTATTCAGGAAATAATCGGCAGTACTTCCCTCTGACATATCAAGTACCTGCTGATCAAAATACATGGCTGCCTGAATACAGGAAGAATCCAACTTTTTGATAATGACACGTTCTACTTCTGCAATAAATGCTTCCGGTGTTTTTTTACATCTTTCTGCCGCTATCTTTACACCCATTTCTGCGATTATGGGATTCCACTTTTTATAGCGCCCGGTGACATGCAGTACGTCCGTCGGGGTTAAGGCAATAAGTCCAATTACCCCGGCATGCAAAAGCTCATTTAAGGTTCCCCGCAGATTCTTCATATGGATATTCTCTTGTAAATAGTACAGTGTATGCGGCGAAGACCGCAGCACTTCAATAATAATCCGTTCTTCATCATTGTAAGATAAATGCTCATGCTTTTTTATCAACTGATATGCTTCTTCGTCCTGATAGCAGAAATGCCGATATACATTACTGATAAAAATTTCCCCGATTTCCTGTAATAATTCCGGATAGATTTCCGCTGCCATCGAAAACGGAATGGCCCTCCCTGGACCAATCTTGATATTTTCTGAATGGTCTTGATAGATTCTACTGTCACCACCAAGTCCGGTGGTGAATACTTCCGCCGCCTGAACATGAGTAAACCAGTCACCTATCTTGGCCCCCTCACTGCGTACATTCAGTCGTCCATCTGATACGTTGGCGATATCCGTTGTTGTTCCACCCATATCCAGGACAAAGGCTTCTTTCTTCCCTGATAAATGAATTGCTCCAATCACACTTGCCGCGGGACCAGAGAGAATCGTTTCAATTGGCTTATTTCTGGCACAGACATCCGTCATCAGTCTGCCATCGCCTTTTACGATCATCAGTGGAGCCTGAATCTGATACCCCTGCATAACTGACTTCACCGAATCCATCAGATCACAAACAATCGGTATTAACTTGGCATTTAAATCTACAGTTACTGTACGGTCATAAAACCCCAGTGAAGAAGTTAACTCATGGGCGCATACCACCGGAACACCAAGTTGTTGCTCAATCACCTTTTTTACATACAACTCATGGGTTGGATTCCTGACACTGGCATAGCCCGAGATGGCAATCGCATCAACCTTATCGCGAAAAAACTCCACTACCTTTAGTACTTCCCCCGGATCGATATTTTCTTTTAACCGTCCTTTGATATCATATTTCCCCTGAATCATGGCAAAGTGTGAAGTAGGCATCCTCCCCTGAGGTTTCTCACCAATAAGAATCAGCCCTTCCTTACATCCATGATTTTCTACAATTGCATTAGTCGCAAGTGTGGTCGACAGGCACACCATTGAAATATCAGCAAGCAACGACGACGGAATGCGTTCAAAGCTGGTTTCTATACAATTACGTAATTTATGATGGGTCGTCAGTGTTTTTGATTTATGTAAGATTTCTTTTGAATCTGCACAGATGACCACTGCATCGGTGTAAGTTCCGCCTGTATCAATGCCCAGTATTTTATTCATAGCACGCCTCCTATGATCTTAGAGTGCTCTCGGCAGAGGATGACCCTTGTCTCACCCCCTGCTCTTTTACTAATACCCTATGCCACGTCCTTTGGCTGCATCAACGATACGCTTTACACCAATCAGATATGCTCCGGTTCGCAATGTGCTCTGATTTTCTTTCGCACTTTTCCAGACCCCTTCAAAAGCCGTATCCATGATATTCTTAAGTTCAGTATTAACATGTTCTTCAGACCAGCATAAAGCCTGAATGTTCTGAACCCACTCAAAATAAGATACAACAACCCCGCCAGCATTAGCCAGAATATCCGGTACGACAATAATATCCTTGGCATTCAAAATCTCATCTGCTTTAGCAGTCACCGGGCCATTCGCTGCTTCCACGATTATCCTGGCGCGGATGCGGTCAGCATTTTTCTCATTAATCTGATTCTCCAGCGCCGCGGGAACCAGCAGGGTGGTTTCCAATTCAAGCAATTCTTCATTGGTGATTCTGCGGATTCCTGTTGCTTGATATCCACTTAGCAGATTCTTTTTATCCTCCGCCAAATAGGTAAGAATCTCAGGAATATTCAATCCCTCTTCACAATAAATCCCACCGGAAACATCACTGACTGCCAGGATCTTCATACCTTCACGATACAATAATTTAGCTGTAACACTGCCGACATTTCCCATTCCCTGGACAACCGCCGTTGTGCCTTTAAGGGGAATGTTCTGCTTATCAAAAATATTTTGTGTGGTTAATATAACTCCACATCCAGTTGCATCGCCACGGCCTAAGATTCCGCCCAACCCAATCGGTTTTCCTGTCACTACCCCAAGAACACTATGTCCTTTCAGCTGGCTATAAGCATCCATCATCCAAGCCATTGCCTGGGCATTCGAACCCACATCCGGGGCCGCAATATCCTGTTCCGGACCGATCAGTGGTGCCACTGCCATAGTAAAACGTCTGGTCAACCGGTTATACTCATTGTCCGACAGCATGCGTGGGTCACAGACAACCCCGCCTTTAGCCCCGCCATAAGGAACATTAACAACTGCACACTTGAAGCTCATCCAGGCAGCCAAAGCCTTCACTTCATCAATATTTACCTCATGGTGGTAACGAATGCCTCCTTTTGCCGGTCCTCTTACCGTCGAATGCTGAACCCGGAAGCCTTCGAATACTTTGACACACCCATTATCCATCCGCACCGGCATTGATACCTTCAGTTCCCGCTCCGGATACTTTAAGATCTCATATTCGCTTTCCTGGTAGCCCAGAATAGCCGCTGCCTGATCAATAATCTGCAGCACATTATCAAATGGATTATACTCGCTCACTCTTTAATCCTCCTAAAAAATCTTCTATAAAGTTTTAAAAATCATATCCATCTTCTCCAGCGTCACTTCAATATCCTGCATTGTATGAGCGGTCATCAAGGCGCGATGCGCCGGTGTAATAGCGGTTGATGTGTCATGAAACCACAGCCCTCTCTGAGGCGCTTGAGTAACAAACTTCTTATCCATTTCACGATCAAACCCACACGCAATTTTACGGAAATCAAAATCATCCTGCGGGTCTTCCACGCCAAAGTAAATCGCCCAGCGTGCCCCAACACCACGTACATGCCCTGGTAAGCCATATTTCCTGAAGAGATTATCTATACCAGTAAACAGCCGTTTACCAAGTGTATCAAAATGCTCATAAAATCCCGGTTCCATCGCCATCTTCATACATTCTATTGCACCCATTACCGGCATCAGCGACCCGGTATAGGTTCCACTCATGGCTACTTTCCCGATTGGATTGTAATGATCCATAATTTCTGCCTTTCCACCTACCAGCGCAATTGGCAGCCCTCCGGCAATGGCCTTCGCCGTTGTGGTCAAGTCAGGATAAACATCAAAATAGTGTTGTGCTGAACCCGGTCTCATCCGCAGCCCACAGATAACTTCATCAAAAATCAAGATAATTTCTTCCCGGGTACAAAGCTCACGTACCTGCTGCAAAAATTCTTTACGGCTCTCCAGGCAGCCACAGTTATAACTAATTGGTTCCATGATCAGACATGCAATCTGGTCTTTATACTTTTTAACAACCTTCTCCAGTGCATCGATGTCATTAAAGAGTACATTGACTACTCCTTCTTTTGCATCATCCGGAAATCCAATCGAATCAGGCACCGTTCTTACCTCACCATTATCATCTACATCATATACAGCGTTATGATTAAACCAGATATTTTCATGCATTCCATGAAAATGTCCTTCAAACTTAAGCACCTTTTGTTTACCGGTATATCCCCGCGCCAAACGAATTGCTCCCTGGGTTGCTTCCGAACCGGTGTTAGCTAAGCGGATTTTTTCACAGCTTGGGAAAAGCTTACGGGTAAGTTTTGCTAATTCAATGGTATCTTCAGTATCATAGTTCATGAAGAATCCCCGTTCTAAAGCATTTAAAACCGCTTCTTTGATCCGCGGATGATCATGCCCGAACAAAGCCGCTCCGGAACCGCCATGATAATCAATATATTCTTTGCCATCTACATCATATAGTTTGCTTCCCTTGGCACGGTTCAGATAAAGAGGATGCCCTAATGCTGCATTATACCGCTGTCCTGCCGACGATCCGGCAACCAGATATTGACTGGCTTCTTTGTACATTTCTTCCATACGACTCATGTTAAACTCTCCTTTACAAATAATCTGGTGAATTTTCTTTACTGCTGAGCAATACCTTTTTAATGGTTTTTATATATATTATTAGAAGTATTTTCTTAATTAAATAGTAGCATTTGTTTTTCTTTTTGTCAACAGTTTTTATAATAGTTATAATAATTGAATTTGGATTGGCGTGAGGACACAACAAAAGGGCATACGATACCTCTATCAGGGCGTCTGCCAATAAATCACTGTTTCCTTTCTTTCTTGGGCTTCCTGTGATTACTAATAGTTTCTTTCCCATTTTATTCATCTCCTTCATAATTATTCAAGAACGCCTTGGCGTTCTTGCTGCGAGCCATCTGGGTATTTCTGATTGTTGTGCGGTTGGCGAACCTGCACTTATTATATCATTATGCTACACCATTATAAATGGAGCTGGACGCTGGTGCATCCGACTCCATTATATGAAAAATAGGTTTGAATATTTATTTTTTGGTTAATTCATTCGCTAATTTCTTCACTTCTGAAGTGTAGCGATCAAATGCAAGAAAATCACCCATTCCATCTGCATGTTGATGCAGTCTTTGTTTTGGTGAAACGTCACAGAACCCATATGTTTTCAGTCTTGTGAATTCAGCACAGGTATATCCGCCACCTTCGTAACCGATACCAGTACTCTTACAGCCACCAAAAGCCTGATCATTGTGTCTTAATGCACTGGACCCGTTCACCCATACTGCTGAAGATTCTACATTTTCCGTGAAGTAATAAGCTTTTTGCAGATCTTTTGTTACTACCGAAGCACTCAGACCATATTTGGACTGATTAGCAATTGCAACAGCTTCTTCATCAGTTTCAAAGGTGATGATCGGTACAACCGGTCCGAACACTTCCATGTCTTTTGCAATGTCCATATCCTCTGTTACATTGTCAAGAATCGTAACATCCATTGCCGCGCCATCACGTTTTCCGCCATAGATAATTTTTGCTCCCTGCACTACTGTATGTTTAATTTGTGCCTCAACAGTTTCTGCTGCTTTTACACTTACAAGGCGGCTTAAATCGGTTGTCGGATCGGATGCATGTCCACGCTTTAGTCCATCACAGAATTTAATCAGGCATTTAACAAAAGCATCCTTTGCTCTCTTATGTACGATTGTTCTCTTTGGCGAAGCACAAACCTGACCATTATTCTCAATAATACGTCCCCAGCCAAGACATTCGATCGCTTTAACCATTTGTTCCGGATCATCCGCAACTTCTTCAGTAATGATCAATGGATCATTACCACCTAATTCAAGATGAATATTCTTAATAGTTGGTGCCGCACAGTGAAACATTTCTGTTCCTGCTTCGTTACTTCCTGTTAATGCAATGGCTGCAATCTTAGGATTCATCAGCAGGTTTTTGGTGGTGTCTTCTCTATCCGCTGTGATAAAATGCAGACACTCCCTGGGAACCCCAGCCTCATGTGCCAGGTCAATTAAAAGTTTAACATTGCAAGGTGCGGTTGTCGCTGCTTTAACGATACAAGTATTACCCATCAATAAAGCGGGAACAATCTTTTGTATTGTCAACTCAACCGGGTAGTTAAAAGGAATTACGCAGGCAATAACCCCAAGTGCCTCACGTCTTGTGAATACAACATGGTTTTCGTATCCTTCACTGCTGTCACACAGCACCTGTCCATACAGATGTTTACCTACTTCAATATTAGCTCTTCCGATTTCTGCTGCATAAGTAGTCTCTGCTCTCGCCTGCGTAATCGGCTTACCCATTTCATTTGACATAAACGAAGCAATTTCATTTCTGTGCTCATCCACAAGATCACAATACTTATACAGAATCTGTCCTTTTTCAAATAAAGGTACATTCTCCCATCTGGGCTGAGCCGCATATGCCACATCAACCATTTCTGCGATTTCTTTCCCGTCATAATGTGGAACACTGCCTACTGTCTTCCCATTAGAAACATCAATAACTTCCATCATTCTCATGATTCTTTCCTCCTGATTAATTAATTTTATGAATATAATATTATTTTTTATAAGTGTTATTATAATATCCATCATTCCAATTGTCAATAGCTTTATTGAAAATTGACAAAGCAGTTTTTTGGGCAATCAAGATTTTAATTTTTCATTTTTTTACATATGTATCCAGAATAACTGCACCCGCTACAATAGCTCCTTTAAAGATAAGCTGCATATCAGAAGAAACGCCTAAAAGTGTCAGCAGGTTATTCAAAACGCCGATTAAGAAGATACCAACAATCGTCCCTGTAACTCTTCCCACACCCCCGGTCATACTAACTCCGCCAATTACCGTAGCTGCGATAGCATCCATTTCTCCGGCCTGACCTGCCTGCGGAACACCTGATCCCAGTCGGGCTGCTGTCAATACACCACAAAGTGCGGCACAAAATGCACTGATCATATAAACAATGCTAAGAACTTTATTGACCTTAATTCCCGAAAGTCGGGCTGCATCCAGATTCCCTCCCACAGCATACACCTGCCGTCCGAAAACAGTCTTTTCAAGAACAAAGAACACTACACAGAATGCACATAAAAAAATAATAATTTGAATATTCAGCCCATTTACCGATGCTACCAGCCAAATCACAATTGCAATAATTGCCAGGCTTAGCACAAGCATGATCGGTGACTGTTTTTTCTGTCCTCGCAGATAGTTCAGGATAATCAGAACAGCCAGCACTGCAATTACTACATAGCAGATAAGCGCCGGTACTTTTGCTGTTCCCAGACTATTAAATACCGGATCGACAATCGGTATTGCTGCCGCCCCGGTCTTGACCAGTGCAACACCTCGCCAGATATTCATTCCCGCCAGCGTAGCAATAAAAGGCGGTACATTTAATTTGGTAATCATCATTCCAAAGATCAACCCCGTTACAAGTGCAAACAAAAATGCTAATAATATCGAAGGTACCAATCCGATCAACCCAATAGTCTGAGCCACAATAATACCGGCAACTGCCATTACACTGCCAACAGAAAGATCAATTCCGCCAGTCAAGATAACACAAGTCATGCCAAATGCCATCAAACCAGTGGGCGAAATTTGCTTCATAATATTGATAATATTATTTGGCAATAGAAATGTTTTACTAAGAAAAGCCGATATTACAATCAGAATCACTAACGCAATTTGAGCCATATAGTTTTTAATTTGAAATTTTTTCTTAATCGTATTTTCTGATTCATTACCGCTCATTTATGTTGTCCCTCCTAATGCATATTGTGCAAGTAGTATTTCACTTGCTTCCTCGGCATACAACGTGCCGGTGATTTTTCCTTCTTGCATTACCAGAATGCGATCGCTGATTCCCAGAATCTCCGGCATCTCACCAGAGACAACAACAACTGACATTCCGTTTTTGGCAAATTCTCGCAGCATGCGATAGATTTCCGCCTTTGTCCCGACATCAATGCCTCGGGTTGGCTCATCAAGAATCAGTATCTCCGGCTGGGTAAGAAGCCACTTTCCTAATACAACCTTTTGCTGATTGCCTCCGGAAAGCTGTGAAACCAGATAACTGGAACTGGGAACTTTTACTTTTAGCTGAGCAATGGTATCATCAGCAGCTTTATTTTCCTTATCCTGGTCAACGGCTCCCTTTAGAATGGTACGTGAGTTCAGTGATGCCAACGCAATATTATTCTTTATGTTCATACACAGTACCAGGCCAGTCTTTTTACGATCTTCGGTGACCAGCGCCATTTTCTTTTCAATAGCATCTGCCACATTCCGTATCTGAAACTCTTGTTTTTTGAGATAAAGCCGACCTTTGCTTTTAATCTCTTTACCTTCAAAAATCGACTGAATCAACTCCGTGCGACCAGCACCAACCAGTCCATAAATTCCCAGTATTTCTCCGGCATGCAATTCAAATGCAACATTTTTTACTACTTCTTTTTCTTTATTAACCCCATCATAGACCGTCCAATCTTCAACTCGCAGTACTTCCTCACCACATTCATACTTTTGCTTAGGCGGGTATAATTCTGATAATTCCCGCCCAACCATTCCGCGGATGATATCTGCTTTGACCATTTCCTGTACTGGTTTCTCCAGGATAAACTTTCCGTCTTTTAATATCACAACATGGTCACAGCATTCAAAGATTTCATCTAACTTATGAGTTACAAAAATCATTGTGACCTTTTTTTCTTTGAGTTTCTTAATAATGCCAAACAAGATTTCCACTTCGGATTCTGTCAATGAGCTGGTGGCTTCGTCAAAGATCAGCACTTGTGGGTTCTTAGATAACCCTTTAATAATCTCGACGATCTGCCGTTTGCTTACGGTAAGATCTCTAATTACTGCATCCGGATTAATCTCAATCTCTAGTTCTTTAATCATTGCCAGTGCCTTTTCGCGCATTTTGTTGTAGTTGACAATTCCGTAATTATGGGGCATCTGACTTAGAAATATATTTTCAGCAACGGTCATATCATTGATCAGGTTTAACTCTTGATGGATGATCGCAATTCCCTTTTTTTCAGCTTCCAGTGTGTTTTTTATATCAAGTTTCTGACCATCCAGCAGGATTTCACCCTGATATTTTTCGGGCGGGTAGATACCCGCAATAATTTTTCCTAAAGTGGATTTCCCCGCACCGTTCTCGCCACAAAGTGCTGTTACTTGGCCAGAAGGAAAATCAATTGATACATTATCAAGCGCCTTCACTCCCGGAAATTGGATGGAAATATTTTTTGCCTGTAATGACGCCATGCTTTACACCCCTTCCCGGTGCAACTCTTCCTTTGTTTGCACCACTTTAATCATTACTTGAGCAGTTCAGGATATTTAGCCTGGACTTCTTCTTTTATGTTCTCAGGGCCAACCATTGACATTACTGAATATTTTATTTTGGTTCCATCAACTTCCTCATCATAAGCAGGTTCACGTCCATTCACGATATCAACAGCCATATCTGCCATCTTAATGCCCTGGTCACTGGCGCCTTTATTAACTACATAGAGGTTTGTAGCTCCTCCTAAAATCAGTTCAGCTGAGTCTTGGTCCCAATCAGCCCCAAAGAAATATATATTATCTGCAATTTCGGCATCCTGGGCAGCTTTCATACATCCAAGTGCCATGGTATCGTTATTGCTGAAAATGGCATTTAGATCGGGATACTGAACACACAGATTCTCCATCGTATTCATCGCCAACTGGCGATCCCAGTTTTGATGCATCTGGGTCAGAACAACTTCAATGTTATCATATTTTCCGCAAGCTTCCTGCACTGCCTTAGTAATCGTTTCTGCACATTCATCCCCAACACTGCCGCCAATAACAGCTACTTTGGCAGGCTTATCAGTTCCATACAGTTCGACAAATTTTTCTACCTGCATCTGCCCAACCAATTCGCTGTTTGAATCCACACGATAATCTACTTGTATGCCAGTAATTGCCGCGTTCATATTAATAACCGGAATTCCGGCATCATTGCACGCTTCTACCATTTTAACACATGCATCCGAACGAGCCGGTTCGATAACGATAATATCAACACCTTGCTGAATATAGCCCTCAACCTGCGACATCTGCACCGATGCATCATTCTCACAGGCAACCCAATCCACCGTAACATTACCATACTCTTGGGCACGCTTTACCATTGCCTCATTAACAAATCCATAAACAGCTTCTTTTAAAGTCATACTGGTTACACCAATATGAATATCCTTCTCAGAAACAAGTTTATTTGAATCTTCTTTTGGATTCTCGGCATCACCTCCTGCATCCGACACTTCATTCTCCTGCTCCAAAACTGCCGTCTCATCAGCAGGTGCCGTATCGTTCTTTGAATCCGTACCGCATCCCATAGCTAACAGCGCCACTATTATACATCCTACCCCAAAAACACTAAACTTTCTCTTCCTCATTGATTTTTCCTCCTTGTTCCCTTTAATAATTATTATTTTATGTATTTTAATAAATATTCTATTAATTCGTATTGTATTATACTTACAGCGAGTTGTCAAGAAATTGTGGTTTCAAAAACAAACAAGAAAACGCCCTTTGAATAGGACATTTTATACAAAAAAATATAAACTTTTACCTCAAGCTAAAGAACACCGACTCACTATCAATATCAAAAAAGCAGAGCGGAGGTCTGAAAGCCGGATATGACACTGGCCTTCAGACCTCCCTTTTGAACAAAGACGGAAAATGATATTCGTCCATTGATAGTATCAAAATAGGATTGCGTATTAAAGTATAGAAAAAGGCAGGTCAAAATAATTTCGACCTGCCTCATTTTATCTATTGAGTACTCTCGGAAACTCACTGTATGCGGATTTGTGAGATGCTTTTTTGTCAGATGTACACAAATTTATGAGGCGTACGTGGAGCGTACGCTGGTTAAATTTGTGTGCAGCTGCCGGAAAATCAGCCACAAAGACGTATGCAGGGAGTTTCCGAGAGTGCTCCTATTGTGTTATTGGGAATTGCCGCTGATCCAGTGCAACACGAATCAGACCATTAATATAATATTCTGCAATCCGATTGTCTACAATCAGCCGTGGAATATGCTTGTCTGAAATCACTTTGCTGCAATGTTTCCTGATGGCAGCTAAATCTTCTTCATCAATTTCATTTCCCATGAGCATAATAACTTCCGGATCAATTGTTCCGCAGACAATCAGAATCATCTGCGCCACCAGTTCTCGGAATGCAGTACGGTTCATAAGCATCTCTGCCTGCTTTTCTCTCGATATTCCAAATGCTTCTGCTATATAGGAAAGCTCTCCCGCAAATTTGGAATGCCCTCTTAAAACCTTTCCGTCAATAATAAAACCACAGCCGACACAGCTTGCCTTTTTCATCGGAAAATACATAGTTGCTAGATTCCCTCCATGATGGAAAACAGTATGGTATACCCCATTAGAGACGAAATCCATATCATTACGGATTTCAACCTCAATTCCAAATTGTCCCTGAATTTGACCTGCCACATCTACTCCTATCATAGATTCCACGTCACAGTACTCTATCACACCATGATGTGACACTCCCGGAATCCCAAATGCCATGCCTTGAATAAGAGTATCTTCTTTCATAATATTTTCAACTAAATTTTTAATGAGGTCATATGTAATAATCTCTGGGTGTACCTGTTCCCGATATATCTGATTCCCCACTGCATCAGCAACTGCATACTCTATCGTATTCACACCCTGCTCATTTTGTATATACATAACCAGGACATGCTGATAATCTGGATTGTAAGCGAATTGGCTTGCTGGACGACCCAAATAAATTTCTTCCTGGTCAACCCGAATAATTTCCCCATCTTCTAACATTTCATTAAAAATAGTATTACAAGTAGCTACACTTAGATTAGCTTCTTTGGATATACTTACTTTTGTACATTTTTCATTTTGCTGGATAGCTCTGCGAATCAACTCTTTGTTTAACTGTTTCACTTCCGGAGTATTGCGTACCATAATATCATCCTCTTTTCAATACAGCTCAAGTACATCTTTGCATACTTACTACCAAAACACTTGACAGCAAAGCTTGCTAAATGTATTTATATAATATATTTTATATGCCTAATAATATATTACCAACCAGTATTTGTCAAGACAATCGTTCAAGGCGGGTGCATATTTTAAAAGTGCATTGATTGCTATCCAACCGTACAATTTAAGACAGGATGAATGTGGGCAAGATTGGGCTGACGGACGCGGTCAAAGGACATGGGATAGCTGGTTTTTCAAATAATTTACGAAGAGCGTCCCTTCCATAGCAGGGTTGCCTTGTACCTAGGAGCTTGGGATAAAAGTCCCAGGCTACCATTTCTTCAACCTTCGGTAGAATTCATCTTATATCAAACGACTGCTCACACAAAACTTACAACCTACCAACACCCAGCCGCTGTGTGAGACGAGGTGCTGCGCTATTTGCAAAACCATAGCGCGAGCTGCTAAAGATACTTACCCTGATGGGATGGGGATTTGCGGGCAAAAGCCTGCTTTCCAAAGCGGGCTTTTGTATCCACCTGAAATGCGTTTTCTTCAGAAAACGGATTGAATGTGGATAGTCCCGCAAATTCCCATCCC